>SDBU01003158.1_pt1 | contig 21156 bp, 25 predicted proteins | sample 2277071 | NCBI WGS metagenome assembly SDBU01 (sample SAMN10397929, study PRJNA504765) | marine sediment metagenome | isolation source: marine sediment core GS08_GC12, 126 cmbsf | place: Arctic Ocean: Gakkel Ridge, Loki's castle | collected 2008
GGGTAGAAGGCTATGCCCCAATACTATATCTGGACAATAGGTTGCCAGATGAATAAGGCTGAATCGGAGCGGCTTGGCAGCTACTTGGAGCAGTTGGGCTACCAGGCTACAGCTATTGCCGAGGAAGCTGATTTCATCGTGCTTAATAGCTGCGTGGTGCGCCAGAGTGCCGAAAACCGGGTCACCAACAAGCTCAGTGCCCTTAAATCACTAAAAAGGTGGCGCCCAGGCATAACTCTGGCTGTTACCGGCTGCTTGGTAAACGCTGAGGTTAACCAGCTTAAAAAGAACTTCCCTTATGTCGACTACTTCTTTAAGCCCGGAGATTGCCCGCCGTGGCTAGAAAAACAAGGCAACTTGCATACTCTGATACCCTTACATCCCTCACCCACCACCTATGTTCCTATCATTCAGGGCTGCGATAACTTCTGCTCTTACTGCATTGTCCCCTACCGCCGGGGTCGAGAGAGGAGCCGCCCGGTTGAGGAAATAGCCAGTGAGGTCAGGGAACTGGTGTGCCGTGGGGTAAAAGAGGTTACCCTGCTCGGGCAAAATGTGGATTCATACGGGCATAACCTGCCTCAAAAACCAGACCTGGCCGACTTGCTTAAGGAGCTAAATGTTATAGATGGATTAGCCCGCATCCGCTTCCTGACCAATCACCCCAAGGACATGAACCTCAATCTCATTGACGCAGTAGCCAATCTGGACAAGGTCTGCGAACATATAAGCCTCCCCGTCCAGTCAGGCAGTAATGACATCCTGAAAGCAATGGGGCGGGGCTATACCGTGGAACACTATCGCCAGCTTATCACCGAGATACGCAGCAAAATACCCGGGGTAGCCCTGAGCACTGATGTTATCATCGGCTTTCCTTCAGAGACCCCTCAGCAGTTCGAGCAAACAGTCAACTTGCTCTCCGAGCTGAGGTTTGATACTATCCATGTAGCTGCCTATTCGCCAAGACCGGGGACTATCGCCGCCAAGCAATTTGAGGATAATATCCCACCCGCTGAGAAAAAGGAGCGACTACATAAGATTGAGCAACTTCAGGAGAGAATTGCTGGTGAAATTAACGCCCGGCTATTAGGCAAGATGGCTGAAGTTCTGGTAGAAGGGAGGAAAAAGGGTAAGTGGCAAGGTCGCACCCGAACTGGTAAACTGGTATTCTTCGGCAACAACAATGATTGCCTGGGTCAACTTGTAAGAATCAGGATTGAGAAAACAAGTCCCTGGTCACTGCAGGGTCAGATTGAACTAAATAACTAAAACAAGGAGGAGAAATGAAAAGGAAAATTTTAAATTTGGGATTACTAGTGGGATTGCTTGTCAGCGCAGTATTTATTGGTGGCTGTGTTCCATCAGAGACGCCTGAAGGAGGCTTTGACCCTACGTTTATTATCTTCCTGGTTCTAATCTTTGGGGTATTCTATTTCATCATGATTAGACCACAACGCAAGAGGCAGAAGGAACACCAGCAACTGGTGGAGGAACTGAAAAAGGGAGACAAGGTAATTACTGCCGGCGGCATCTACGGAGTGATTGAAAGCCTCAGCGAGGATAGCATAGTCATAAAAGTAGAATCAGGAGTGACAATGAGGGTGGCTAGAAGTAGCGTGGCCCTCAAACGAGACAGATAAGGTTGTTTACTAACGCCCTCCCATCCCATAGAAGCCTGGCTCATTAGCCTCAGAGGTTAGGGGCAAAGCGCCTGAAACCTAACCTAAAGATTGATAAACAACCTGCTTGTGCGGTAAGTATAAATGAATAACTTACTTAAAGAAAAGATAGCCGAGCTAAAAAAGGAGCTAAGGGCGGTTATTGTTGCCCATAATTATCAGCGACCTGAGGTTCAGGATATAGCCGACTTTGTCGGCGATTCCCTGGAGCTATCACGACAGTGCGCCGAGGTAGATGCCCAGACAATCGTCTTCTGCGGTGTCCGTTTTATGGCTGAAACCGCCGCTATTCTCAACCCTGACCGCACCGTTCTGCTATCTGAAGGTAGCGCTGGCTGCCCTCTGGCCGATATGATTAACGCTGATGAGCTAAGAGAGTGGAAGCAAAGATACCCAAAGGCATCGGTTGTCTGCTACATCAATTCATCAGCCGAAATCAAGGCGGAAAGTGATATCTGCTGCACCTCAGCTAACAGCGACAAGGTGGTAAACTCAATAGCAAATGGTCACATAATTTTTGTTCCTGACCAGCACTTGGGTGCCTACACCGCTACCAAGACCAAGAAGAATGTAATCCTTTACCCTGGCTTCTGCTATGTTCACCACCGGCTCAAACCAGAGCAGGTAAGGCTGGCAAAAAAGCTGCACCCTGATGCTCAAGTATTAGTCCATCCCGAATGCCGACCTGAGGTGATAGCCCTGGCTGACGCTGCCCTTAGCACCTCGCAGATGCTCCGCTATGTAAAGGCAAGCTCACATAACAGCTTTATTATCGGCACCGAGGAAGGACTGCTTCACCGCCTACGCCAGGAGAATCCAGAGAAGTCCTTCTATCTGGTGACCGCTCATCAAATCTGCACCGATATGAAAAAAACGACTCTGGAAACAGTGGCGCAGACAATGGAGCTAAGGCAAAATATAGTAACTGTGCCAGAAGAGGTAAGACTAAAAGCAAAACAGGCAGTTGAGCGTATGCTGGCTGCTAGTTAGAAAGGGGCATAGCATGGAAAATGAACTCTACAGAAATCTAGGTGAAGCGAAAAGCCGAGAAGTATTCAGAAGATATATGACACTCTCAAACCTGTATGAGATGGCTAAACGCGGCACGAGAAACCCGCAAATTGCCGGAAAAGTATACGAAGGCATAGCCAAGGACTTTATCAGGGAATTTCTGCCGCCGGGATTTAGAATTAAGAGCGGGCTGATATTTGACGTCGAAAAGAGAAAACTAAGCCCTGAGATTGACGCCATTATTTATAGAGGTGTGCCATTTCTGGAGTTTACCGATGCCGTAATTGCCGAGCAAAAACAGGTAGAAGCAATACTGGAAATCAAAAGCTGGGTAGGGACGGGCGATATATTTGGAGATATGAATAAAAAAACCGGGGATAGAGACCCCAGCAGCCGACTATTCAGTAAGTTTAAAGACAGACGGGATTTTATCCGACCTACCGCAAAATATATATTATTCGCCTTTGTTTTGGGGTCAAACGAGCAGAATGACCAGGTAATTAATAGACTAGAGCACATTTGCAATACGTATGCTATCGTAGGTAGAAAGAAGATAGGATATAGCTGGAAAGGAGACTATGACTTCAATTTTGATTTCAATGGCTCCATTTCAGAATTGATTAAGTACTTAAGAGGTCTGAGCTAGTCCATGAGGTAGCTTGATGAACCTAATAAAATAAACTTTTCTATGAGGAAGGAGGTTGTAGTGGATTACGAAAGTCTTCTTGAGCTAGTCAAAAAGAGGAGGAGCATCCGCCGGTTTAGACCAGAGCCCATACCTGATGAATATGTGGATAAAATTATTGAAGTTGCTCGCTGGGCTCCCTCAGGGGCTAACTCACAACCTTGGGAATTCATCGTCATCAAAAAAGAAGAACTCAAGCACAAAATTGCCCAATTCATCAAGGAACACCGCACCCTCACCTCCAAAATGGAACTTACCAGAGAGCCAGCCCTGAGATTTCCCGGACAAGTTAGCCCAGTGGAGAGGTTTGGTTATGAGGATGCCCCGGTCTTCATAATCCTATGTGGTGACACAAGAACTAAAGAGGCCTTCCCTCTATATACTGTCCTTCAAAGGGGGCAATCAAATTTTGACTCTAGCTTAGCCAATGCCTTTCTTTACATGCATCTAGTAGCTACTACCCTCGGGCTTGGTTCTCAGTGGGTCTCCGCCATCCGCAATTTTTTCGTACAATGTCTGGTAAAGGACCTCCTGGGAATACCAAAGGAGCTAGAAATCTATGATATGATGGCAGTAGGCTATCCCGCCTCAGAACCAAGGCCTCGTCTGATGAGAGCCAAGGAAGAGATGGTTCATCAGGAGTATTATGACAAGACTAAGTTCAGGACTGAGGAAAAAGTCAAAGACTTTATTGCCACTCTTTACAAGAGCTAGGGCTAAGTGAGTTTGAGTCTAACGGAGGGCCAAAGTTTTGAAGAACCAGTATGACTATATTATAGTTGGCACTGGTATCGCCGGGCTGTATACCGCCCTGCTGGCAAAGGAGCAGGGAAGTGTGCTGGTTTTAACCAAGGGCAGTATTGACGATTGCAATACCAAATATGCCCAGGGGGGTATCGCTGCCGCCATAGGCAAGAATGACACCCCTGAGCTTCACTTCCAGGATACTATCGCCGCTGGTGACGGACTGTGTGATGAAGAGACAGTACGTATCTTAGTCAATGAAGCCCCCGACCGCATCACCGACCTGGTCAATTTTGGTGTCCCCTTTGACACCCTTGATGGAGAGATTGCCCTTACCATGGAGGCAGCCCACAGTGTGCCCCGTATCCTGCATGCCGGGGGCGATGCCACCGGCGAACATATTGAAGTTACTCTAAGTAACCAGGTTCGTTCATCTAAAATCCAGGTACTTGAAGACTGCCTGGCTACCGAGATTCTGGTAGAAAAGGGGCAAGTTTCGGGAATAAAAGCCCTTGATTGCCGCACCGGCTCTGTTCTGGAATTTGAGTGTCGCTTCCTGATTCTGGCTACTGGCGGTGCCGGGCAACTATTCAAGTACAACACTAACTCTGACATAGCCACTGGTGACGGCATAGCCCTGGCCTTCAACGCCGGTGCAGAGATAGTTGACATGGAGTTTTTCCAGTTCCACCCCACCGCCCTGCGCCTGCCCGGGGTAACTCCCTTCCTTATATCTGAAGCAGTCAGGGGTGAAGGCGGGATTCTGCGCAATGTGGATGGCTACCACTTTATGCCTGACTATACACCGGAGGGTGACCTGGCACCACGAGACATAGTAGCTCGTAGCCTACTGTACGAGATGGAAAAAACGGGCTCAGATAGAGTCTTCATTGATGTTACTCACCTACCTCCCTATGTTACTACCACTCGGTTTCCTCATATATATCGCTTCTGCCTGAACCATGGCCTAGATATTACCAAAGGTCTGGTACCAGTAGCACCGGCGGCTCACTATATGATGGGTGGCATCAAGACCAATATCTGGGGGGAAACCAATATCGCCGGGCTATTCGCTACCGGTGAAACCGCCTGTACTGGAGTCCACGGGGCAAACCGACTAGCCTCAAACTCAATGCTTGAAGTGGTTGTATTTAGCAAGAGAATTATGGAGAAAACTAAAAAGGGAGCTAAGCCGAAGGCAACTACTACCGGTAAAGGTGTGGAAGCCCACCACTCACTGAGCCAGAAGCAGGCTACTCGGGCGGTGCCGGCACCCAGCCTTTCTGCTTTGCAACAACTGCACTGGGATAAAGTGGGTATTATACGCAACAAGGAAAGCCTGGCTGAGGCAGCCGATACCCTGGCTGCCTGGCAAAAGTCACTGCCAGCGCCTACAGACCGCCCTTCCTACGAGCTAAATAACCTGGTATTGACCGGTCGATTAGTAGCTGAGGCAGCCCTGTTCAGAGAAGAGAGCCGCGGAGCCCACTTCCGTGTTGACTTTCCCCAGAGTTCACCCCAGTGGCAACACCACATCGTATTTACATCAAAATAATGATAAGGGTAAGCTATGCAACTACCTGAAGAAGAGGTTGATAACATTATAGACGTTGCCCTGGCCGAGGATATAAGCCACGGTGATATTACCAGCGAGGCATTAATACCACCCGGTCTCCAGGGAAAGGCATCCATACTGGCTAAGGCAAATGGGATATTGGCTGGTGGCGAGATAGCCAGGAGGGTGTTTCTCAAGGTCGACCCGTCACTTAAGGTTGAGGTGCTTATTAAAGACGGAGCCAGGGTTCAGCCCGGAGACATCATCGCTACCATTTCTGGCAGTGTAATAAGCATCTTCAAAGCCGAGCGGGTAGCCCTCAATTTTCTCCAGAGGCTCAGTGGCATTGCTTCGCAGACAGCCGAATATGTAGCCAAAACCCGTGGATTTGTGGTCAATATTACCGATACCCGCAAAACCACCCCCGGCTTAAGGTTGCTGGAAAAGTATGCGGTGCGCATGGGTGGTGGACAAAACCACCGTCTCCACCTTGGCGATGGCATCCTGATTAAGGATAACCATCTAGCCGCGCTACGTGCCATGGGCATGAGCCTGAAGGATATTGTGGCTAAGGCTAAACAGAATGCCCCCCCGGGGTTGAAGTTTGAGGTAGAGGTAAACACTACTGGGGAAGCCCTGGAAGCAGCTGAGGCTGGGGCTGATATAATCATGCTGGATAATATGAGTCCCGATGAAATGCGCCGGGTAGTAGACTTACTCCCAGGTCAAGTTAAGACCGAAGCCTCAGGGGGAATTACACTGGCTAATGTGGAGGCGGCAGCCAGGAGCGGAGTTGATACTATCTCCATTGGTGCTCTCACCCACTCCACCAAAGCCCTGGACATAAGCCTTGAGCTCGAGCCACAGACGCTAAGACTAGTCTAAATCAGGTCGTGCCAAGCTGTGGGCTGCTAGCAGGGATATATCAGACAGAATGTGGTCAGCTGAGTCATCAGCCACTATCCGGCCACCATCAAACACAACAGCCCGCCGACACAAAGCTCCGACCAGTTCCAGGTCGTGAGTGGCGATTACTTTAGTCGCTGGCAACTTATTCAGCAGTTCAATTAATGACCATTTGCTACCAGGGTCAAGATTGCTCGTTGGCTCATCAATCACTAATATCTCAGGCGCCATAGATAAAACTGTAGCTATTGCAATTCGTTTCTTCTCACCAACACTAAGATGATGAGGCGAGCGCTGCTCATAGCCAGTCATCCCTACCCAATCAAGGGCTGTGGTTACCGATTGCCGAACCTCAGCTTCAGAATAGCCCATATTAATCGGACCAAAGGCAACATCATCAAAAACGGTAGGTGAAAATAACTGGTCGTCTGGATTTTGGAATACCAACCCTACCTTGCTCCTCACCCACTTCAGGTTTTTATCATCAACCAGTCTACCAAAGACTTTAACCACGCCGTCACTACGCAAGATGCCATTCAGATGAAGCAGTAGCGTGGATTTACCGGCGCCATTGGGTCCAATCAGTGCCACTGTTTCCCCCCGGCGTATAGTCAGGCTAACATCGGTTAAAGCTTGCTGACCATCAGGGTAAGAGAAGGAAAGGTTATCAATCCTTACAATTTCGTCCATGCCCCCTCCACTGGCAACTTAATACAGCAGGTTAACCACACTGGTCAAAATAAGAAGTAAGCTAAAGCCTATCCCAAAGTAGGCATCCGCTCGCCTAAAGTTCAAACGGTCTAACGTCCGAGTCTGCCCATCAAAGCCACGAGTCAGCATAGCTGCATAAACCCGCTCGCCCCGCTCATAACTACGAATGAACAGGGTGCCTGTCATATTGCCTATAGTACGAATCTGCCACAGACGCTTACCACCAAAGTTGCGACTATCCCTCGCCTGCATCATGCGCATCACTTCATCAACCAGAACAAAGATATAACGATACATAAAAGACAGAATCATTACCATTACCCTGGGCATACGCAGTCGCTCCAAGCCATTGAGGAGGTTGGTGAGCTTCGTGGTTGAGGTTAGCAAAATCAAGCTGAGAATAGATAGCCACGCCTTAATTAAGATATTCACCAAGACTTGAAGACCGTTGTAGGTAACTGACACCTGCCATAGCCAGATATTATAGCTACCTGCCACCTCGCCCTCTCTGAAGAAAGGGACGAAGATGGCAATCATCAACACGAAGGGCATAATCACCAGCGAGCGCTTAAAAACATAAAGGACAGGCACTTTGGAGACGAAAATCAAGGTAGCCATGACAAAAAAGTATAGGGCAAACGCCTGCCACCTGGCAGGTGGGGTCACCCCTACCGCCAGGATAAAAACTAGACAAGTAATAAACTTGGTACGGGGGTCAAGCCGATGAATAAAGCTATCAAGGTCACTATATTGGTCAAGAAAACTGTGTTTCACAATTAGCCACCTTTGTGTGGAGAACTATTTAGCCGGTTCCTCTTTTCTTGATTTTATTAGCCAGGCCATACCGTATACTGCCCCGAATAGAATAAGGGTACCGATTAACCCAGCCAGTATTGTCGCCACTGCCTCATTCCCTATCCCGGGAAAGACATAGTCAGCAATAATCTGAAAGGGTGCCTCCTGCGCCAGGTCAATAAATCCCTTATTCTCAGCCACCCTCTCCAGTCCATCAGGTGAGGATGAAGCCAGGGGTGATAGACAGGCTACTGCCAGGCAAGCCATTAAAGCGATGTGCCACCATTTCAACTTCAACTTTTTCCTCCTGAGTATTAAATCCTCTGTAGTTGCAGCAGGTCAGCTCTGGTCGCCAGCACCAGGCTGAGCACCCCTGCCGTAATCAGCCCCTCCCCAATACCGATAAAGGCATGAAAGCCAGCCATAGCCGGTAGAACCACCTGGAAAGGTGATGCACCTGAGACAGCCAGTTCAATGGCACAGACAATAGACACCAAAAATACCGAGCCCCAGGCACCAATAAAGCCACCAATTAGCTTACCTCTTCTGCCATCACCTAGCAATGAGGTAGCCATGCGGTAGAGATAGTAACCGCTAAAGCTGGCGACAATGCCCATATTAAATATGTTCGCCCCTAGAGCCAGTAATCCGCCATCTTGAAAGATAAGACACTGAGCAATAAGCACACAGCTCATTATCAGCACCGCTGCCCATGGCCCGAGCAGGATTGCCGCTAGAGCGGCGCCAATGAGGTGCCCTGAGGTACCACCAGCTATGGGGAAATTAAGCATCTGGGCAGCAAAGATAAAGGCTGCCAGTATCCCCATTAAAGGCACCTGCTTTTCCCCCAGCTTCTTGTTGGCTATTCTTACCGCATTACCCACCCCACCCGCTGAGACCACATAAGTAGTTGCCACTGTAGCTATATTCAGAAATCCGTCTGGAATATGCATCTATGAACCTCCCTTTTTAGGTTTATTCAATTAAATGCATTTGCAATTATATGCAATAGCAAACTAAAAAAAATTACTGCCTACATTTTACACAGCGACCCAAAATAGCCAGGTGCCTGAGGTCAGCAACAAATTTATATTCTCGGAGCAAAGCACTCTTCAGAGGAGACAGCAGCGTTTCATCAAGGTCAATTACGGCTCCGCAGTCGGTACAGACCAGGTGATGGTGATGCCCCTTGTCGGCGGGATGATACCTAACCCGTCCCCCACCCAGGTCTGTCTCAGTTACCAGACCTAGTCGTTTTAATAGTTCCAGGGTGCGATACACAGTTGAGATGTTAACATGGGAGTATTTAGCCACAACCTGGGCATATATCTCCTCAGCACTAATATGGTTGTCGCTATTTTCAATAGCCGACAAAATCATCATCCGTTGCGGTGTCAGCCGATACCCCTGCTCACTTAATTTGCCACTTATATCGCCGGACTGCTTCATTTAACTTTCACCTGCAATAATCAAGCTAACTGAAACATTATATCAGAACTATTACTTTATTGCAAGTCTTCGCAATAATATGTATTACAACTTTGCCAGAATTCACAAGACACTTACACCTAAGAACTCAATTGGAGTAACACCAGCTATGGCAGCGGGAATAAGCAATCATATTTGGACGATAGAGGAGATTATCGCTCTAACTGATTATCGGTTTTTACTTTAAACATTATTCTTTAGTTTTAATTCTATTCTTTCTTTTTTCTAATCAAAAATAATATTGAACAAATTAAAAAAACCAACTTGCCCTAATAGACCATAGGGCATGTTATCTATATCCCTAGAGAAACCAGCGTAACAATCAAACCTATGACCTCCCACTTCAATTTCTATATCATGGAAATATGCTGTCGATGGCTGCCCTGAAATCCCATTGAATGTCAATAATTTACCAAAATCAATAGTCAGTCCTATTACTTCGCCAATTTTAGCATGGAAAATACAAAGGTCTGCCCCTGAATCAATTATAGCGTGATAGCGCACATTTTTTGCTCCCTTGATTAACCTTATTGGTATTACTGGTCGAGAAGCACTGAACCGTCTGGGGAACGCCGCAGACGGTTCAGATGGGAATTTAATATAATTGTATTTGAGGCTAACATTCATAATATAAATGTGCCATAATTTTTGGGTGTCTTCGTTAGAATGGGGTCTTGTTCTTTATTATTATGTGCTTGCTCCAGTGCTGCGCTGGGGGTATCAGCTACTCCTACTACTTTATTACTATCAGCAGATAATGCTACCCATTTATTTGAATAGCCCTTTAATACATCCCTTAAATCAATATTTTCAACCATCTCTTACCCCTCCATGTAGCTCTAGTTCTATACATCCATATTCCATATATAGTATATCATACGGTAAACCATTATGAACCATAAACTACCACATTTGTCAATAACCTATTGTCAAATTGACCCACTACCCAATAAGAGGAACGGTTATCCTACTTACTATCCAGCATTATTGTTACCGGACCATCGTTATGGATTTCTACCTGCATATATTGCTGAAAGCGCCCGGTTTCCACCTTTAGTCCGGTGGCACGAGCCTGCTCGACAAATTGCTCAATTAGTTTCTCAGCCTGAGCTGGTGGTGCTGCCTCGATAAAACTAGGCCGACGACCCTTCTTGGTATCAGCCAGAAGGGTAAACTGGCTCACCACCAGTAGCTCACCGTTAATGTCCAGAGCCGAGAGGTTAAACCTGCCTTCCTCATCAGCAAAAATGCGCAGGTTGGCCGTCCTTTGTGCCAAATACTGCGCATCCCTTTCGGTATCGCCACTGGCTACTCCCACAAAAACCACCAGCCCCCGCCCTATCCTGCCTACCACCTCCCCAGCCACGCTAACCGAAGCCGTGGTCACTCGTTGTAGTAGCGCCTTCACTGCTTACTTCCCCTCTTGCTTTCCCTTACCAGGCGATTCCTTATCACCTTCTTCAGCAAAACCGCCTTTACGACTATCCGTTATATAGAAGCCGCTCCCCTTAAAGATAATAGGAACGGAGTGAATGATACGGCGAGCTCTTCCCTGGCATTTAGGACACACAGCTACCGGCTCTTCGTCAAAATTCTGCTTCCGGTCAAAACGAAAATGACAAAGATTGCACTCATACTCATAGATAGGCACTAATTCACCTCACCCGACTTTTTCCTGCACATTCTATAGCAATAGCTCTACTGAGGCAAAATAAGTGGGCTCGGCAGGATTCGAACCTGCGACCAATCGGTTATGAGCCGACCGCTCTGCCTCTGAGCTACGAGCCCATGGAGCAGAAGACAGGAGACAAGCCAGCATTCGCCTGCTAGACCAACTGCTTGCCCCCTTTCTCACATTGGATTATAGTCCAAGTTGCCAAGGATTTCAAGGGCTTGCAAGCTCTATATTCATCCTCTGCAAAACGGCCTCTCCTTAAATTTCATGTTATTATCTCTGTGCATCATCGTACCCTGGAGCCAAGATTTGGCTTGACAGAGTTTCACTACGCTACTATACTCTTAGCACTCTGCATAAGCGAGATACCAGTGACTGAAGATAAAAAGTTAGGGGGAGTGGCTTGAAGGAGGCTATGGAGGAGAATGTTGAGAGACACCGTGGAGAGGTTTCAGAGAGACGAAACATCTATCTAAGGAGGCTGGTGCTACCGGAGCTTTAGCCAGCCTTATTCTGGCTACCGTCTATAAAAGGTTGAATCTGAAGGTATTGAAGAAGACTCTTATCGGTAGCCTTTCGATTATGGTCATGATATTCATGATCATGGTAGCATCAAGAACCTATAGTGGTATCTTAGCCTATACCGGGGCTACTCGCGGCCTGGTTCAGTTCGTACAGGGGATGACTGGTGGTTATCCTATCGTCGCCATCATGTATATGATAGTTGTTGTAATCTTTCTTGGCACTTTTATGGACCAGCCGTCAATGATAATGATTTGTACCCCGATGTTTATGCCAATCGTTCATGCTATGGGCTTTAACCCAGTGTGGTTTGGAATAATAATGCTTATATCTCTAGAGATGGGGATGACAACACCACCCTTCGGGTTCCTCCTGTTTGTGATGAAGGGTGTAGCACCACCGGACACGACCATGGGGGACATCTGGCGAGCCCCTATACCCTTTCTACTGTGTGACCTGGCAGCCATAATGATTATTATATCCTTACCCCAAATTGCACTATTCTTACCAAACCTGATGAGATAGTTGAAACGGCGGCAGACCTAATCCTTGTGGAGAATCTTAAATAAATCCCTCAGAGCTCCCGTCCAACACGAAAGCCTTCATGGATGGCATCCTGTATCCGGCGCGGCTTGGCACAGTCCCCGATAACGTATAGCTCAGCAACCTTACCTTCTAACTGCTCAGCCAGTTCATTATCTGGCTTTGAGACTGTGGCCAGCACCACACTATCTGCCTCAATGAAATCCTGCTTGCCATCAGTGCTAATGACAACGCCACTGCTGGTTATCTTCTCCGCCTTGGCATTGGTCTCTATCCTGACACCGCTGTCTTGAAGCCTGTTTAGCAAAAGGCCTCTGGTAGTTTGCCCCACGTCACCAGCCATAGGACCAGCACCGGTTACTCTGACAATAGTCACCTTCTTGCCATTGCCTTGAGATGATAAAAACTCGGCTGTTTCACAGCCGACCCGCCCACCCCCGATTATGACCACTCTCTTACCAAGCTCTTTCCTGCCAGCTAGAACATCTCTGGCCATGGACACATTACTTTGCCCTACCCCAGGAATATTGGGAACAATAGGCGTAGCTCCTGTAGCTACTATCACAGCATCAGGCTTAATCTCTGATACCAAGTTAGGAGTAATCTTCTGGCCAACATTGACTTCTACCCCCAACTTAACTACTTGGCCAGCAAGAAACCTGGTGAGATTATCTATCTCTCCCTTATGTGGTGGAATAGCAGCCAGCAGCAATTGCCCGCCTAGTCTATCTCCTTCTTCATAGAGGCTAACCTTGTGGCCTCTCAAAGCGGCAACCCGGGCTGCCTCAAGCCCGGCTGGGCCACCACCAGCCACCAAGACCTTCTTGGGCTTCTTGGCTGGCGTGATGGCATACTCTGCTTCATTGCCGAAAGTGGCATTCACCTGGCATGTAATCTTCACTTTCTGAAAGATTGTATCAAAGCAATGGTTGCAGGCGATGCACATTTGTATGTCATCAAACCTACCCTCCCTGGCTTTATTGGGTAGCTCCGGGTCAGCAATTAAAGCTCTGCCCATAGCCACCAGGTCTGCCTTGCCCTCCTGCAGTATGTTCTCCGCCAAAAGAGGGTTATTGATTCTGCCTACGGTAATAACTGGTACCTGGACTACTTTCTTGATGGCATCGGCTAAGTGAACCAGGCAGCCCCGTGCCTCAGACGCCGGCTGGATCATCTTATGTCCAGATTCATGAGTCCCTGCGGAGACATCTATACAGTCTGCCCCTGCCTCTTGAAGCTTGCCAGCGATGATGCGGCTCTCATCTAAAGTGACTCCCTCTGGCAAATATTCATCACCATTGATTCTGACAAGAATGGGGTAGTCATCACCAAGCCTCATTCTGACTCGTTTTACCACCTCGACAGGGAGCCTTGCCCTTCCATCCAGGTTGCCACCATATTTATCAGTCCGCTTATTTACACGGGAGGAAAGGAACTCACTGAGCAGGTAACCGTGGGCGCAATGGAACTCAATAGCGTCAAATCCGGCTTCTTTTGCCCTTCTTGCCGCCTCAGCCCAGGCTTCTACCAACTCCTCTATCTCCTCAATGGTCAGCGCCCGTGGCATGTCCCCTCCGGCATAGCCGATGGCAGACGGCGCCACTGGTTGCTGTCCGATAAACTTTGCCGGTGTTTGCCTGCCAGAGTGGTTGAGTTGGATTGCAATCTTGGCTCCATGCTGGTGAACGGCATCAACCAGGCTCCTGAATCCAGGAATAAGCTCATCCTTATCTATGCTTAGCAGGCGAGGGGAGCTCCTGCCGGTTGGATGGACTGCGGCTGCTTCAACGATTATCAGACCTGCGCCGCCCTTAGCCCTTGCCGCATAGTAATTTTTGGTGGTTTCTGAGACGGTGCCATCCGTATTAGCAAAATTGGTAACCATGGGAGGCATTACTATCCTGTTACGTAGCTCCATCCTCCCAATTCGCGTCGGCTCAAAAAGTTTATCCAGCATTACTAACCTCCTTTTGACTCACCTTTGTTGACTTACCTGGTTGAGATAGAAAAGAATAGTCATAGCAGAATATATGCTCTGCATCTCCATTGGGATAGTAAAGCCCATCTCTTTGGGGAGCTGGGCTATAGCCTCGTTAGCTACCTCCATAAACGGCTTCCCGAGTGCCCGTGGGGCGACATCTCTTACCGCCTTGCTTAGACTCTTGGCAGCCTGCTGGGAATCTTGCAGATATTGCCTCACCTCTTCACCTCGCTTTATCGGGCTCGGAGGTAGACTCAAACCACGATAGTGATGAGCACATAAGAGAAGCTGGACAGGTATTCCCTCCAAGCGTTCCAGCGACTTCTCATATCGTGGAAGGTCCCATATTACGGGAAGCCTACCCCCTTCAACATGTAGCCCTGTTACCGCATCGCCACTGAACAGAATACCCTCCTTCTCCCAATAGAAGCCAACACTGCCCGAGTTATGACCGGGAAGGTGAATAACCCGTAGCTCGATGCCATCCCCGAGGTCAATAACGTCATTGTCCTCTAATTTTCGGTCTACAGTCACTTCTTCTCCTACCATTCGCAGGAAATTCGCCTTTTCCTCCTCAAGATACGCCTTTCCTCTGATTGCCTCAACCGCCGGTGCTAGGTACTGCTCAAAGCAACGCTCATGCTCCTCAAGGAAAATAACATCGTCCTTATGTATGAGAACTTGGGCATTGCTGGCCGCCTTGATAGCTACGTTTCCCGCAACATGGTCAAAGTGCCCGTGAGTATTAAGGATTAGATCTATATCAGCCAATGTTAACCCCAGGGCATTGAGAGCTGGAGCTATGTCATCCTGGGGTGACTGAGTCGTCCCGGTATCAATAATGGCGTTTCTCTGTCCCTTAATGAAGTAAAGTTCGACGGGTACTCCGTTAAAGTGAGTGCTTATCTGAATCACTCTTGGATGTATTCTCATGTGCCCTCCTTTGTCTAAACCTTGCCCTGTACCTTCACAACCACCTCTTTTCCCTTCTACACGCTGTAATATTAACGCTAGCAATACAACCTGTCAACATCTTATGGGCTGTATTTTGTGTGGAAAGGTGGTAGGAGTTCGAAGAATATTAAATATCAAGCGAGGAGGACATTCCGGTTGACAACGAGCCCTCGTAGTATTGACTTTGTCGTTTGACTTTGCTACAATCTATGCCAAATTGATAAATGCGGGGTAAAGTGAGGCTGGCTGTTCAAAGAAAGGGGCAAAAGTTGGAGCTCGTCAAAACACCAAAGAATGAACCGAAAATCAAACCAGACAGCCTAAGATTAGGGGGGGGGGTGAGAGATGTAAAGCACAATTTGATTTTTTGATTTAAGGAGTATGAAATACTTTTAAGGAGGATAATAGTGAGCAGAGTAGGGAAAATAGTTTACCTGTTACTTTGCGGCTTGTTGCTGGTCGGGCTTGTTGTCGGCTGCGCAGCACCCGTTGAGAAACCCCCGATTAAGGTGGGGATGATAACCGACTTCACCAACCCAGCGATTGCTTGTTACGCTACCAAACAGCGAGAGGCGGCTAAGATGGCTATTGAGGAGATAAACGCTGAGGGTGGAGTCTTAGGGCGCAATCTGGAGCTTATTATCGCTGATGACAAGTCGGACACAACCCTGGCAATCTCCCATGCCAAGAGACTTAAGGAGCAGGGGATTATAGCGCTGGTATCTTCATCAACCTCTACCGAACTCCTGGCTTTTGCAAAATGGACAGAAGACGAAGGGCAGATTCCTGTAATTGCGGCATACGGCTCCACCAATGCGCTTATCGGGCATCAATGGGTCTTCCGGCCTTTCAACGACACCCAAAACGCTGAACTCGCCCTAATGCTTATGCAGAAACTGGGGGTCAAAAAGGTAGGAATAGAGCACATTACCCTGGCCTATGGTATAGGGACAGCTGATACAACAGAGAAGCTTGCCTCTACATATGGAATAGAAATAGTCGGCAGAGAAGCCCTGGAGTTTAAGGCACCTGACGCCACTGTTCAGGCCATGAAATTGAGAGATGCCGGCGCTGAAGGAATAGTAATGTTTGACTACTCTCTAGGCGTGGCTACCTTCGCCCGGGCATTAAATGCAATTGACTGGCATCCACCGTTCACCAGCTCCTGGGGAAACATATACAGCGCTTTGGCTATGAGTTCACCGCCTACCTTGATGAATGGCGCTATCGCCCAGTCTGTTGCTGACCGTGCCAACCCCAGGGTCCAGAAAGTCCTTGAGGATTATGCCAAGTACACCGGAACCGAAGGTGACATCGATGACCCGATTTTGCTGGGCTATGCCAGCGTGCTGCAGTTGGTCAATGCTATAAAGGAAGCCAAGACGGCGGATGACCCTGTAGCAATTCGTGATGCCCTGTTTAAGGTCAAGATGAAGGACCTTCCCCTGGCGAGAAAAGACACTGTCATGACCTACACAAAGGAAAGAAACTGGTCAATGCCACTTGAGGATTATACCTTCATGGTGGTAAAAGGTGGCAAGCTGGAACAACTTAAACTTGACTAGCCCAGCTCTTTTATCAGCCATATAAAACTGACTGTCTCAGGGGGGTTTCTTATCGGGCGAGAAGCCCTGAGGAATCCCCCCTGAGGTGCAACATTGTGACAGCTAAGAGGACTAATTAATAATTAGCGACATGATGACATTTTGGGGTTACTGAGGCAATGAGGCTTCAGCAGGCCAAGAAGTGCTATGAGAGGGCATGGAAGACGTGGAAAATTTTATGATTATCCTGGTCAGCGGTATCTCTGTGGGCAGCATTTACGGGCTTGTTGCCCTGACCTTTACTTCCATTTATAACGCATCCAGGGTAATCAACTTCGCCCAGGGCGACTTCGTCATGCTGGGAGCCCTGGGGCTCTTTGTTTTTTCAGGTATCTTTCACCTTCCTATTTTTGTAACCTTCCTTCTCACTATTGCCTTAGTATCGATAGTGGGGCTAGCAATTCAACGCTTAATGGTAAACCCGCTCATGGCCCAGAGGGCACCGCTTTTCACCGTTCTTCTCGGCACGCTAGCAAGTGGGCTAATAATAAGTGGGGCGGTTGGAGCGGCAACCGAATATGCGTGGCTGAGGGTAGACCCACTGGTGGGGGTAGTGCCAGTGCGCTGGTTCGGAGTACCGATTATGCCTGACAACCTGTTAATCATTGGCGCTACCGTGTTGCTTGTCGTTGCTTATCGGTTCTTTTTAAAGAAGACCGTTGTCGGGATGGCGCTTAGAGCCACCGGTGCCAATAGGGATATGGCCAGCCTGGTTGGCATACGAAGCTCGACGATGGTAGGCTTAGCCTTCGTTGTCAGCGCCGCTATGAGTGCTATTGCCGGAATCTTGGTTGCCCCAATAGCTCATGCCAGTGCCACCATGGGCCTGCCCTTGGTAATAAAAGGCTTTATTGCCTGCATATTCGGTGGACTGGGCAATCCGTATGCAGCCGTGTTAGGGGGGCTTACCCTGGGAATCATTGGCGCTTTCCTCACCGGCTATTACTCTTCGGCCTATGCTGAGATTGCAACCTTTACCCTCTTGCTTTTGATTTTGATACCACGACCTCAAGGTCTATTTGGTGAGCGAGCTTGATAAATTATGAGTTCTGTAACCATGCAAAATACTAAAGCCAAAGTCATTATCCTCATCGTCTTAGGTTTGCTAATTTTACTGCTGCCGATGATGGTGGGTAAGTATTATCTTTACCTAGCCAAGCTTGCCGGGATAGGCATTATCCTAGCCTTAGGAACCAACATCTTCTTCGGCTATTGCGGTCAGGTCAACTTTGGCGTGGCTGCCTTTTATGCTCTAGGAGCTTATATCTCAGCGTTGCTCCAGTTAAGGCTCGGGGTACCCTTCTTTGCCGCTCTTCCCATAACTCTGGTGGCCTGCGTGATAGCTGCCTTAATCATAGGTGTACCCCTGTTGCGCTTGCGACACCATACCCTGGCTCTGGGAACGGTAGCTTTTGCCTCGGTGATATACCTCGTTCTTAACACCTGGATAGGTCTTACTGGTGGGGAGGATGGGCTGGCTGTGCCTAAGGCTTCTTTCTTTGGCTACGAAGCCGGTGGTACTTTCTATTATTACCTCATTCTGGCCTTCGTGGTGCTGACATACCTTGCCTGCCATTATCTCATTTCGTCCCGGATTGGCCGGGCGATGAAAGCCATAAGAGAGGACGAGATAGCTGCCACGGCGATGGGTATTAATAGCGCTCATTATAGAAGACTAGCCTATGTGCTCAATGGTCTATTTGGCGGACTGGCCGGTATTCTATTTGCCCAAGAGAGCGGTTGGATAACCCCTACTACTTTTCACCTGTGGACCAACATTGTCATCCTGCTAATGGTAGTTGTTGGCGGTGCTGGTAGCAACTTTGGAGCGGCGCTGGGGGGGGTAATAATCATGCTTCTGCCTCAATTCCTGGGGGGGTTCCAACAGTATCATATTTTGATTTACGGTATATTGTTAGCGTTGACATTGAGGTTTATGCCCAGGGGCATTGGTGGCTTCGTTCAAGAAACCATCCCCCGGCTAGCTCGTTTCTTGACAAGAATTGGCCCAGTCCGAGCCTGAGCCACCTCTGGGCTTGGTGAAGGAAGGATAATTGAATGGCGTTGTTATCTATAGAAGAGGTAACTAAGAATTTCGGTGGACTACAGGCACTTAATAGGGTCAGTCTGAGTGTAGAAAGAGGTGAAATCACGGCTCTTATTGGCCCTAATGGAGCCGGGAAAACCACCTTATTTAATATTGTTAACGGGCTAGATAAGCTTAGTGCCGGGAGGGTCTTCTTTAGTGGTGAGCGGATTGATGACTTACCCCCTCACGAGATAACAAGTAAAGGCATCGCTCGCACTTTCCAAATAGTGAGACTGTTTAAAGGAGTGAGCGTGCTAGAGAATGTTATGGTGGGAAGACACTCCCGCACCAAAGCTGGAGCTGCTCAGATTCTTAGCCGACTTCCTTCCGCCCGCTCCGAGGAGCTAGCCACACGGGAGTATGCTATGAGTATGTTGCGCTTTGTCAACCTTGAAGACCGAGCCAACGAGCTGGCTAGTACCTTGCCTCATGGCCAACAACGGCTGGTAGAGCTAGCCCGGGCTCTGGCCAGCGAGCCTACGCTATTGCTTCTGGATGAGCCTTGCGGTGGCTTAAACCCCCGTGAAATCGTGACACTGCAAACGATACTTAAGTCGATTCAGAGTAAGGGGGTTGCCATTTTCCTCGTGGAACATGACATGCGCCTGGTGATGAACATATCAGACAAAGTGATTGTGTTAAATTACGGTCAAAAATTAGCTGAGGGGCTGCCTAAGACAGTAAGCAGGGACCCGGCAGTGATAGAAGCCTACCTAGGCAAGGAGTCCATCGATGCTGCGGCTTGAAAATATCTCCTCAGGCTATGGCTCTATAGAGGTTCTCCACAGTATTTCGTTGACAGTAAATAGTGGGGAGATAGTCAGTATCATTGGTGCAAATGGAGCCGGAAAATCCACTCTACTGCGTACTATTTCAGCTCTGCTGCCATGCAAGGGGGGGGGGATAATCTTTGAAGACCACGATATAACTCGATTCCCCCCAGATAAGGTGGTAGGATTAGGACTTGTTCAAGTGCCTGAGGGGCGGCAGGTTTTTACTCCGCTTACAGTCTATGAAAATCTGCTTCTTGGCACCTATAGCCGACATCGACAACTTGGGAAGGGTGAGAAGGAAAGGTTATTTAGCCTTGTTTTTGACCTGTTTCCGATTCTGTATGAGCGAAAACAACAACTCGCAGGGACGCTTAGCGGTGGCGAACAGCAGATGCTGGCCTTGGGCAGAGCCCTAATGGCCCAGCCGAGGCTGCTGCTACTGGATGAGCCTTCATTAGGTCTGGCTCCAACAGTTGTGAGCAGTATCTCCCGAGTGCTTCAGGAACTTAACCGCCAGGGGCTTACTATTCTGTTAGTAGAACAAAACGCTCTGCTGGCATTACGCCTGGCACAACGGGCATATGTTCTGGATACCGGACGCATAGTTCTCCAGGGTGAGGCAAAGGACCTCCTTCACAATGACCAGGTGAGAAGGATCTACTTGGGTGAAGAGGTTATAGCCGACAGCGATGCTACCAGCTAGTTAATCAAGGAGTCCCCGTTGCCACCACTTTTTGTTCTTCTGTAATATCTCGCTTGCCGATAGCTAGCCACTTATTATGGCCACAACATTTCGAGGGATTTTGTCGAGCAGTTGCTCTTTTTGCCCTCTGAAGCCTGGGTGAAGGCTAAAATCGTACCTGTGGAGCGGGAGACGAGACTCGAACTCGCGACAACCTGCTTGGAAGCTCGCCTAGGAACAAGCTAGCGATGGCTTGCTAGACCAACCGCTTGCCTCCTTTCTGGAGACAGCTTACCAAACCTGAGGCAGAGATGTCAAGCCCGTTTTTGTATCTGGCGGTGCCACCCTATGCCACTGGGTGCTAAACAGTTTGTCGGCAAAATGTCGGCAAAAATGGAAGACATTATGCTGTGGTTCAGCGGCCCGCAGCCTGCAGGGGGGAGCAGTACCTCAGGCAATACATGTTGAAAAAGAGAGGCTACAGATAAGGCATAGCCCCGCTGTAACCCAGTTAAATGGGATATGACAATTAAATGTCATATAAAGCTTAGCCTCGCATCTTCACTTAAATGGAGAAAGAGAGGCTAGGGGGTTCAAGCACTAGCCCCCGTCTATAGCAATTAAATGCTATATGAAGCTTATAGAAGCAAAAGAGGTATCAGCCCCGCTAGGCCACGTAAGTGCCTAATTAAATGGGCAAAAAGCACTAGCCCCGCCAGACCCCAAATTACTGAAGGGTCTGGGTTTTAACCCCAGAGG
>SDBU01003159.1_pt1 | contig 21154 bp, 39 predicted proteins | sample 2277071 | NCBI WGS metagenome assembly SDBU01 (sample SAMN10397929, study PRJNA504765) | marine sediment metagenome | isolation source: marine sediment core GS08_GC12, 126 cmbsf | place: Arctic Ocean: Gakkel Ridge, Loki's castle | collected 2008
GGCATATACAATCCTGCTCGCAAAATTCACACATTGAGCACACAGGTTCAACGTAGCATCCGCTTTTACTGCACTCTTGGTATAGTTGTCCGTTCATTTTCTTTTTCCTAGTGGTCAGGTTACTTCCTAACTCCCTTCTAGTATAACCGCTTTCTTGCTTTTTGTCAATCCCCAAAGCAAGAAAGCGGGATGATTTTAAGGGTATGTTCTATTTTTAGAACATACCCTTAAACCATATAAGCCAGGCGGTTATGTTAGGTTTTGCCCGTCGTATAGCCGGGCCAATAATTTGTTATACTGCTCGCTCACCTCTGATGGGTGAGCGAGGGCGAATTCGTTCGCCTTTTTGCGCCACTCCATCGATTCTTGTTCCGCAAATTGGGCAGGTGTATATTGTTGGATCAACCCAATCTGGTCTTTCGTTAGGGTTTTTATTATTTGTACTATCCATTAGCTAATGGATAGACTCCGTCACGGTCTTCGCCTTTCGGATGGCTAGGGTCGCCAAATGAATGGCCTTATCTACATCTCCATCGACTATGGCTTCGCAAGCGGCGAGCAAATCTGGGGCCGCTGAGATTAAAGCCGCATTTTTATCCCGCTCTTCGGGATATGAAATGTAGTCTGTTAATTCAGCTACAATTTCGTTCTCTGCATTGCCCACGCACCAATGCTCATCACTTCGTCCTTTATTCTTTAAAAGTGCCGACCAAGGGCCGGGCGTATAACCTACTACCATAATAATTCCTCCAATGAAAAACTCACTTGCGGTATAAATGGTCTGCTTGACGCCTTGTCTTTTGCTCAGTTTTTGTGTAAAGGCTTTTCGCCGTATTTTTTTCCAATAAAAAAACCGCTCCAACTCTCTAGCCTTGTCCCTTCGCCCGTTGCGGAGGGGTCAATAATTTGTTATACTCCTCGCTCACCTCTGATGGGTGAGCGAGGGCGAATTCGTTCACCTTTTTGCGCCACTCCAGTGAATTCATATACGGCTGTTTCAGGCAGGTTTGCCCGCACGAATGGCAGGTCAACCTCGGCCTGCTACCCCATCCAGCGCCGTCCAATTCCGTATCGTGTTCGCCCGGCGGGGAGACCGGGTCGGGTTGATTTTGATCAGGCTTGCCCTTTTTCAAATCTGACATCATTCCGGCCCAGGCCGATAGAATCCCCCTCGCTCCCCCGGCGAGAAATCTTTCCCCTTCAAAACAATCCCCAACGTCGCCAGCGCGTATAAAACCGCCGCCCGCTCGGCCTCATCATCTTTCGGATTGTCCGGCCGGGCCCGAAGCTCATACTTGGCCACCGTCAACCGCAGCACTTCATTCACCGACAGCCCCACCCGCCGGCCTACCCAGTCCAAATGCTTGGCGGCGTAATAGCCGGCACACGCCACCTCCGTCATTGCCCCGACGTTATCCCCCTCAGTCAAAGCCTGCAGCAATTCGTCCCGTTCGGCCAGCAGCTTTTCCGCCGCAAAGGGGTCGTTCAACCCAGTAGGCAGCCTAGCCGCCAGGGCCAGAACATCATCCAGGCTCGGCGTCGGCACCGGCACCCGCTTCAGCAGCCTAAACTGCACCCCCATCGCCCGGATCTCTCCGAGCGAATACTCCCGCCCAAAATCTAACCGCCACTTCGCCCCCAGACACAGGGCCTCATCATAGCCCTGGCACTGGGTGAGGGCCTGCTTGGGATCAAGTCCCAACAGCCGCACCGTCTCATGGCGGCAATAATTAGCCACCGGCCCCTCATCCCGCCAGGCCAACGCCGCCGCCTCGCTGATCTCCTCAGCCTCAAACATCCCCTCTCCTATCACCAAACTTGTAGATAAAACAACCCTAACTTTATTCATTGTCGCTCCCTTTTTCTTTCGCTTGCTCAACGCGGAACTGATGAAAACCCAGCCCCAAACTAATCGAGTCCAATTCCCCGCCACACTTGGCGGAAACTATATTCTGCCGCACGATTTCAACATCCTGGCGATGCATATACATCGCCAGGCCATTCAACTGATCATTCAATTTTGCTCTATATTTTTCCATCCCCTCCCCCTATCCATTATCAATTATCAATCATCCCCCCGGATAATTCTTTTCCTGCCAATGGGTGACCACCCGGTCAATTGGCGCCATATTGGTCCGCCACCCGCCTCGGTCGTAATCGTACCAGCCCAGCAAAATGTCCGGCTTGATCTGACTACCATGTTTCGCCAGGGCCAGAAACATGGTTTCAGATCTATCACCCCCTACGGAGGGCGGCAACTGTTCCGCCGCAGGTATCCAGGTCACCAGATTAGTGGCCTGGACTTTTTTTAGAATGTCGGTCAATTCTTGTAAATTAGGCATAATAAACCCTCCAAATTTTATCAATTATCACTTATCAATTATTCCCCACTTCCCTGAATCGCATGCTGTTCCGTCATCGGCGGCTCGCCGTCCTTTACGGACGACTGTTCATCTGGCTGACCACGTAAAACCTCAAACATCTCCGCTGCTTTCCGCCAGTCATAGCCGTTAGTATAGCCTTTCTCTTTCAGAAGTGCCGCCGCCTGCTTGATTGGAATCGACAATTGATCCCTGACTGAATTGAAAAACTCGGCCTTATCCGGCACCCAGGCCGCATCATATACCGCCGCCTCAATCCGCTCCGGCATCTCCTTCCAGTAGCCGGACTTATCCCATAAGGTGACCCCGGTCTGCCCATTCCGAGCCCAGGTGACCTTGACCCCCCACTGCCCTTCATCCCGTACCACATACAACTCCATGTTGAGCGAGATCGCCAACCGATTCCGCTCTATCTCAGTAATTGAGGTCCGCGTCTGTAATTTTCCTTTCGAGTCACGGCCCTTCTCAAGGTGGTAAATCCAGAGCGTATCACAGCCCCAGCGGGATACCGCATGCTGTAATTGAGCGCGGGCTGTGGACTTGGCCACAAAAGCCGATATCTTATTTTTGTTCAGCCCGGCAGCATTATCCCGCATCGCCCGGGCCACGATGGGCACCAGGATGGCCGTCAGGCTATCAACTACAATGGTCTTAACGCCTGCTCCGGGCATATTGACCGCCAAGATGCGCTCCACTGCATCGGGGCTATTATTGTCCTCTGGCTGCGGGCTTAATTCAAAAACATCCCCGGTCACCAGCCGCTCAACCTCAATAAACCGGTGATCGGCGTCGATTGGCAACAAGGGGCTTTTCATTTGCGAGGCGAATGTACTTTTCCCATCCCCGGCAAAGCCTACCAACGCCCACTGCCGGGGCGGATATTTTCGCATTGTCCTTTTTTTGAACATTTCAAACCTCCGGTCCCAACAACCAGCGGCACAGCGCATCTTGATCTGCCACCGCCCCATCACGAGGGTTAAGAGCCAACAGCTTGATGACATTATACATCGTCATCGTGATTATTCCTCCTTTTTAGTGATATGCTACCTACTAGTGGAAGTGGCGGGAATCGAACCCGCGTCCAGGCCGGCGTTTGCTTGGAGGTTTTCGGGTTTGGTCTGTGGGCCTTTTGCCTACTAACCTCACCCCAGCCTGTCGATGCCAAATCACTCCCATTTCAACCTATCCGCTGTACAGGGTCTCTACAATATGCAACAATGCATTAACCCTGTACCAGATTATCGCAAATCCCGCATCGGCAGACAGGGCGATTTTTGCCCAGATTGCGACATCGTCAAGGTCGCAAAAGTCCAGTTCTAATAACTTCCCATCAATCTGCAATTGATACATTTTCTTTTCCTTTCGTCTAACCCTAATGAAGTGATCTACTCCGCGCTAAAGCAAAAGCCTTATTGACCCTTCTCCCGATACATCTCAACCGCCTCATCCCGGTTGAGATTGTGCTTTCTCATCAACGCATCCACCGCCGGCCGCAATTGCCACAGCGGGTTTTGCTCCTTGTGGTCCTTGACCGATCCGACCCAGGCATCATATACCGACCGGGCATCTTTCACCAGATGCCACTCGCCGACCGGGGCCGACATAGGATTGTGCGCAATCGGCGGCGAGGTGGTCGTCAGCCCATTGCGGGCCACCAGCCTCAGCCGCCCATCTCTATCGTGAAATAGGGAGACGCTGCACTTCCCCTTCTCAAAGATAATCTTTTGTTGGCGGGGGCCAATGACCAGATCCCCCTCAACCAGCTTGGACATTATACCCCAAATCGTCTTAGGCGGCTTAGACTGCGGCAGCGCCACAATTTGCGAAGCTTGCTTGATTGATAAATGCCCGTCGATCCAATCCTCAAGTACCTCCGCCAAGTCCTGGGGCGCTTGATTTTGGATCTTGGTCTCAATGGCCAGGGACTGACAACGACATTGCCAGCCGTGCCCCTCAAAAAACATTTCAACTTCAAAACCCAGGCCATGCTTCCACACTGATCGTTCTTTAGAGGTAGTCGTCACGCCACCACCTCCATGATCAGAGTCTTGTCGCCGGCGGTGACCAGGATAAACCGCGATTCGTCCTTGCCGTCCAACTCGCCGTCATTGACGCGCTCTAGCGTCTCTACCATCGCCGCCCCAATCAGGGCCTGGCTCTGCAAAACGCTGGACGCTGAAAAATGCCGGGTTGATGTTGAGGGGCGGCTGCGGCGGCGGCTGCCTCTGCGGCGGGACTTCGGCTGCAACTGCCCGCTCTCCTGTAACTGCCTACGAACCCTCAAAGCCAGCATCATCGCCTTATCCGCCTCGGCCAAGGCACAAAGCCGTCTCCAGTCATTCTCTGGGGCGGTGATGATCTCCTCATGCGAAGGAGTCTCTTCAATTTCAATTGTTTTTTCTTGGGATTCTGGTTTCCGTAACAGGTCAGTCTGTGTTATACTATATTCATCTTGCATGTAAGCCTCGTTTACTGTGCGAGTAGGCCCCCTTGGTGTTCATCTCACCTCTGGGGCCGTTCATTATTTAACTACCTATATTTTACCACATCCTCACCAGACTGTCAAATTAGATTTTACTTTTTTGTACACTTGAGGTATAATCATCTTATGATATACAAATACAAAACATTACGTGAAGTATTCGCACTCAAAAGAATAAAATTCGTGGATGTGGCCCGCAAGGCCGGCTACACTCGGCAAACGGTTCACAACAACCTGGATGAAGTGCCAGATTTCGTTTCCGTCCGCGCTCTGCGCAGCCTGGCCGCCGTAGTGGGAGCCAAAGTGGTTATTCGCTTTGAAATTGATAATGGATAATTATCAACTATTAACTATCAATTATCAATTTTTCACCTCAACCGCCCCTCCACCCCCTCCCCATACCGCCACAAATCCCCCACCCCCAAATCCACCAGCCCGCCGCCGGCCACCCGCGCCACAAAGCGCCCCTGCCGAAACGTCAACATATAAACCGCCAGGTCCCCCTCTAGCTCAACCCGCGTCGCCACCATCTCCTGCCCCAACATAGGCACATCCGGCAATAGCGTCGTCGCCGGATCGGCCACCGCCTCTGCCCGGCCCCAGGCCAAATACTGGCCCGGCCCGGCCGAATTATCAAACTCAATCACCATGCTGCCTACTACCCCCATCTCCCCCAGCAGCAGCCATAGGAAACTGGTATAAGCCATAGAGCAGATATCCTGCGCGCCCATCGCCCGCACCTCAGCCGACAGCAGATCCAGCCCGCCCGCCTCAAACTCCAATGTGAATCCAGTCGCCAAATCGGCCAGCTGCAACCCCCTTTCTCGAAGATGGGGCGCACACGGCGGCGGCGGTGGAACAGCCACCAGCGGCAAATAAACCGTATGAGTCAGCGGCGGCCCCTGCGCCAACACCCCCTGGCTCAACGGGCGCAACGCGGCGGGCCTTACCTTCCCCGACAGCCCCATCAACAAAAAGAACATCCCCAACCCAATCGCCAGTGGCCACAATACCCGTCCCATTTTATCCTCCTGAACTTTCTGCCAACATTAAAAACCCCAGTATACCACAAAAGCAGCGCGTGGCGAGAAGTCCCCCTTGCCCAGCAGCCCAGAAGCCGCTATAATCTCCTCGTAACTTTCTTTTCTAATGATTGCGGCAACCAATAATGAAAGAATGGATTTTAATTAGCCTCGTGGGCTATATCCTCGCCTTGATTACCTTCATTTTAGCGATAGCTATTATTGTTGATTTATGAACACAAACCTACTCCCCCTCCCCGCCGACCATCACCATCTGCAAAACGCCGCCAAACTCGAAGATCAGAACATCTTCCCCGGCTCACCCCTGGCTCTGTTTGATGCCGGCCGGCTGTCCCTCATGGTCCTCCTGCATGCCGGTCTCTACCCGGACCACCGCGTCCTGGAATTCGGCTGCGGCGCCCTCCGGTCTGGCTACTGGCTCATTCATTTCCTGAATCGAAACGGCTATTACGGTATCGAGCCAAACGAGAAAATGTTACACGCTGGTATAGAGCATATTTTTCCGCGCCACCCTATCACCCTATCTCAATTCAATGACAAACAGCCCCGTTTTGCCTATAACGACCAATTTGACACCTGCGTCTTTGGCCGACTTTTCGCTTTTTTCCTCTGTTGCTCAATTTGGTCTCACGCCGCCAAACCCCAAATCGAAACGACGTTGGATCAATTTCTAGCCCACACCCCCCCCTATGCCCGCTTCCTGACCTCCTACATACCCGCCAGTGGTGACCACGACGACTACAAAGGCAGCACCTGGGTCGGCCGCAGCCACCAATCTGACCAAAAGGGCTCCATCCGCCACAGACTGGCCTGGATCAAGGCGGTCTGTGATCTACGAGGCCTGACCGTCACCCCTCTGCCCGACATCTACAATTTCAGCAATCAGAGCTGGTTGATGATTGAACGGGCTACTGATAGTTAGTGCCACTAAGTGTTTTTCGAAGGAATCAAAAAGAGCCGCCGGGGATTGGCGGCTCTTTTGCGATCAAGAAGTTAGGTGGCCCGTATGGCTATCCTAATAATGCCTTGAGGTCATCAGGTGACATTCCATTAGTCAACATAACAGCTAACATTTCATCGCCCTCTTTTTCCCTTTGGCCTTCGGGGGATATCTGATGCTTGATGAGTACACCGGCTGCTACATCATCACGTTCTCGATAGCTGGCTGGCGATTGACCCAAAAGGCGTGACATGGCCCCAAATAATCCAGCCATAGCTAAATTATCACCATTATTACTGTCAATCCGTTGACCTGTTTCTGCTTCCATTCTTTCGATTAAATCACTTGCTTCTGACATTTGAAATTCTCTTTATGCCCATTTAGAGCTTAATTTGTTTCAGTTTCGCCGGCCCGTCTGGGTGACCGGACCCAATGTGCTAATAGGGTGATGTGCTTTTAATTACGGGCAAGATATTGAACTCCCACCCCTCCATCCTCCCAGGAGCGAACGGCCTTCTTGCTTAAGTGCGTCGCCCAGCCCGGCACGATGTAATCTGACCAGGATTCAGGTACGACTTTCTTGATGATCATTTTAGGGGCCATCTTCGGGTGTCTTTTTATCGTCTCCTTGCCAGCGCGAGAAAGCGCCACGTCAGACAGGGAGAGGAATTTCTTGGCTTCCGAAAAACTCAAAGTCTCGCTTTCGAGTGGGTGTTGCCATTTCTGGTCATACCCGGCTTTTTTGGTCTCCAGGACGAATACTCGCTTCGTCCCATTTGGTTCATATGTCGCAAAAAGCGTTTTCCAGGCTTCTTGGGTCTTAAGGCGACCTAATCCTTGTATAAACATTTCCTTCTCCAATTTTATTAATCGTTTCGGTTTTGCCGGACCCCATCTCCGGCTTGAAGGGCTCTTCGTATGCATCTACCCCAGGGCGGCCAAGATCTCATCCTGAGCCGCCATCTCCTCAATCTCTTTTTCTGTAGAAACTAGCTGTTCCCGGAGGGACAGGGCTTCTTCAACCGCATCTTCAATGCCGCCGATCTCCCAATCGCCATCCTGCCCGTCGTCGGATTGGCGGTAGGCAACTTGGTCGCCGTCCGCCTCTAAACCAACAATGTCGATGGTGACTGGATTATAAGCCAGACCATTTTGGTGCCCGCCTGGGGCGATGATGATAAAGCCAGTATAGCCTTTACCATCATCGCCGCTCATTTCCTCGGTGAGGTAGTCAACCATATAATTTTTTTGCCAATCCCGCACCGTTGGCGGGAAAAGCTGCATATAGCGGGCCTTAGCCTCAGCCATGTCATCAACTAAGATGACGGCTTCTTCGCCACTCTCAATCGTGGCGGCCACGCTCTCAAAGGTCTCAAAAGCGGCTTGAGCAGTATGCTCAGGATCAACTAGCCAGGCATCATCCTCGTAGCTGAAAGGGTCATTGAAAGGGGATGCTGACAGCATCTCCTCCGCATCTCTGCGGATCATTTCGTCAAAATTCTGTCTATCGCTCATCGAACTTGTCAGGTTATAGTTAGTAGTCATAATCTTTCTCCTTGTTCTTGTCAGTATTTCGGCTCAAAAGAATTCTCTTACTTGGATACTATTATATACCAAAGGAATTCCTTTGTCAAGCCTCAATTTGCCCGGATTCGCCCAAAATCCAACTTTCTTTTGACAAGTTTTTTATACCTGTGGAAAACCTGTGCATAACCCGCATTGCCTGTGGATAAGTCAATTATCAATTCCCAATTATCATTTCTCCCCAACGCCAAATGTGCCACCTGCAGCCCCAGGCAAACCACCGGCATCGCCTCAACCGCCTCCCCCCCCGTGCCACTGCCCCGCATATGAGGCTGCACAAAAGTGAATCCCTGCGGCGGCCAGGGATAACCGAACTTCGCCGCCGTATCCCTGGCCGCCTGGCTGCTCTGTTGGTCAGCCGGCAACTGGCGATAAAAAGCCCTCACCCCGTGCTCAGCGTGAGTGATCCGCTCACGCTCCGCATCGCGGCCCCAGACACATCGTTTGATGAGGCGCGGCAAAATCAACTTCTGGGTCGCTAACTTTTGCTTCTTTCCCCGGCGAGGTTTATAGATGGACCGGGACCGCTCCTGAAACATCTGATATTTGACCACACACGCATCCCGCCAGATGCAGGCCAACATCGTATTGACGGCCCAGGCGTGCTTCGCCCCCAGCGACCAGGTCGTGGCCCCCTCCGGCGACCACCAAAAAGTCAGATAATTCGCATCCTTGATCAGGCTGCCACAAATGCCGGTCGGCGAAATGGATAGCCTGACCGTATCATATTGAATCAGGGCGTCCAGATAATCCAACGGAACCCGCTCCATTGTAAAATTTCCTAACACAATCCGGGCCCGATCAGGCGCAGCCTCCTCCACCATCTGCCGCCCAAAGGCACTGGCCAGATTCTTGGCCGCTTCCTCAATGTAAAATTCATCCAGGGTGGCCGCCTGATATGACTGGCTGTTATAATCATGCGTCGGATCATAGGCTTTGACCATCTGATATTTGGCCGCCGGCATATCGGTCAGGGTCAAAAAATTCAAAACCTCCTGCGTCACGTTTTCGTGACAGAGGGTGGAGACGACCAATAACCGCGTTCTGGCGGGGATATTGCCCAGCCACCATCCCCGCCACGATTTGCGCCTCGTTTCTCCACTTAACCGGATCGCCATCTTCTGCATTTCCGGATTTTCAAATAATTCAAACTTCTCGCTGACCATCCGAAACATTTCCTGGATGACGCCCGGATAGAGCCACATCCAATCTTCCAACTGATCGTCAGTCATTGACTGCACGGCGGCCAGCGCAGCCGCCGGATCCTGGGGAAAGTGATCAATCATCAGGCCACCGGCCATTTTCAAACATTTTGAGCAAATTTTCGCGTCCGATGACCAAAATGATCCTTGCCATCAACCGCCCTAAGTCCGTTTCCGACAAATCATAATCGGCCATCAGACCCCCAAATACTGCCCGGATGGTCAAAACCTGCTTTTGCTCCAGACTCAGCACTTGAGCATATTCGTCCAACTCGCGCCTGGCCCCATCCACATTTCGGCGCGTGCTTTCCAACATTCCCTTATAATCATCCAGAATTGTCACGAAGCACTTCCCCGCTGCTGAATCCACGCCTCAACCTCCAGCCGGCTGACCCGCCGATTTTTCTGGGGATTGGGCTCATCATCATCCACATAGAGCGTAAGTTTCCCCTTGTCAACCCGCTGACCCACGGCCCGCACGGAAACCCCAACCAGAGCCGCCGCCGCCGTCTGGGTGATCAGTTCATCCCCCCTCACCCAGAGGTGGGCGTCCCTGACCATGCGCCCGAAAGGCGTCTCGTTCCAGAACTCCGGCGGGATGGTGTAGGCATAAGCCATGCCCGGCGGGGTGAACAGGTCCTCAAGCAGAACCTTTATCATTTCCGCCACAATCCCCAGTTCATCCTGCCCCAAATCGCCCGCCGCCGCCCGGGCGATTTCCACTACCTTCCCCCCTAGCGCTGTCTCCAGCGGGCGCACGAAGAAGACTGGCCCCTGCATGTCGCCGCCGGGGATTTGAGTCTGGAAATTATTCTCTATCTGCCACTTGTGAGCGGCGAAATATTCCCTGACAAAACTTTCGCATATTTGCTTATACTTCTCTGGACAATGGGTCATATTTTCTCCTCATATCAATGAACGTTTTAATTTGTTGAAATTCCATCTATCCATCCCATCCCCTTTTGATCCCAGAATGATCTGCCAGCAAACCGGCTACTTGAACCTTTGCTGTAGCCTCAATTCGTGCTACGTCCGCTCCGCTCGTTTCTGACAATCGTTTCAATTCCCCATTGTTTGGATTGAAAACGAATTGCCCCCCGCCGTATAATAGAAGCGGATATTGTTTGGTAGCTTCATCTAGTGATATTTGCCTGAATCGGAAACCCTGCACCTTGTGATATACCCAACCAAACAGAAAATAAATAAACGCTCCCGTTCCCGCCGTTCCCGCCACCATAATGATGACTGCCAGTGTGTTGTAAAAAATTTCAGCAATCATCAGCCGCAATGGTTCTGTTTTCCGTTTTTCAATCATTTTTTGGCGGTGAATATCATCTAGTTGATCCGTTTTGTGATTTAGCGCCCGCGCCCGCGCCGCTTTCATACTATTATCGCAGCCGCTTGTTACCACTAGGACGAAAGTTACTAAACCAATAATGAATGGTTTTGTCATTCTGTCACTTCCTCCCCCGCTAAAAATTTTAATTGTGAACTTCGATAAATGAGCCGTCAGGGATTTGAACCCTGGACCCCCCGCTTAAAAGGCGGACGCTCTACCATCTGAGCTAACGGCTCGTGACTGACCCGGTGGGGAGACCGGGCCTTTAGTTAAGCTTGATAAGTGGCTTATCTCGTTCAGGGTTGTGGTGTTTTTCGGGGTTACTCTCTACCACAAAAAAAATACCCCCATAAGAAACTGCCGGCTTCATACCGTATTTCTCGGGGCGATGACCTCCTGAAAATAAGAGACCCCTCTGCCCTTGAAATGGCGAAAAAGTTTTCGCACAGCCTTTTGCATGGCGTGCCTGAGCCTGCAAAAGCAAATGGCGATGGCGATTTTCTTTATCAAGCGAGGCATATAACCAGCAGCCATTGCCGCCGTCATATACCACATCAAGCGAGACCACTTCGTCCGCCCAACCAGTTTTTCCTAATTTAATCATAATATTTGCACACATCCTTATTCTCAACATTCAATTATATGAAAAATTTCTCGATTCTTTCTTCAGACCAAGGGCGCCCCTGAAGTTTGTGCTTTACTGGCATATACCACGCGCATCCTCCTGTGTGGCGGGGTTGTTTGCTTTCATGGACGGTGAACGAGATGCCAGCCTCTTTCAGTCCCTTGATGAGATTTTCCTCCGGGTTGATGACATGGACTGGGAGCTTAGGGGATCCAGCCGCTATCACAGATGCGACGTTCCTGTCAATCTCCCCGTCATAAGTTTTCCCCTGTCGGGGATTGCCTATGATTATAAATTGGTGATCATAATAGATCGGGTACATCGGATTTCTCCTTTTCCATTTGGGCCTAATAGTTTTCAGTTTCGCCGGGACCCTACCCCCGGCATCATCAGGCGGCTTCGGCGGGCGGCAGCTCACATAGAGCCCCCAGTTGCCAGGATTGCCGCGACTGGCCCGGCGGGGGGAGATGCCGGGCCATAGTTCTAAGCAAATCAACATCCGGTCTCCGGATCATCTTCTGTGGGGGAGAGCCTATCTGATAGTTCCTGAGCCAATGCTGTTAGTGCCTCTTCGCGCGAGGCGAACGTCTGGTTTTCTGGCTTAAAGCCAGTTCTGTACTGGGCCATCGCGACGGCCCTTTTTGAGTCTATGTACGCTTTGTATCTCATATTGCTATTTCTCCTTACATAATAATTAATTAGATATCGGTCATAGGCCGCGTACTCTACATCGCGGCCTATAAATAATATCTAATTATCGCGACAGGCCAAGGCAGCCAATGGGTTTGCCATCGGCATCGCGGATCAATTCGCCGGGGACCCAGAGGTCATCCCGGTCAAAGCCAGATCGAAACAGGCTTGACACGATGTAGATCACGCCGTCTTTTTGGGGAGGGAGGTCTGTTGGTTCTCCAAAAGAAGATTCGTAAAGTGAGATACCTCGATGGCCATCGTCGCCCAGGAGGTTTTCACCATTGGCGAAAGAGATAATATCGACTTCTTTTCGTTCTACTTCCAGGCGAGCGACATTTCCACTGGGGGGAATGTCTAAAACTCTTTCGGGGCCAGCGAGTCCCGCTCTGAGTATGTTGAGCGTGTGCGGGGTTAAATTGATGATTCTCATGTTTCTTTCCTTGCCCATCTGGGCTTTTAATTTATTTGCCCTATCCCGCTTCTCTCATTCCGGACTGTAGACCGGACATCGGTGGGTTAGGCGGCCCGGCGAGGAGAGCCGGGCCTTACTGATCTACTCCGCCCATTCGAAAAAGGACGGCGGCTCAATAACCTCTTCTCCATAATCCCCGGTCACTCCCCAAGGGGCCGAATCGTTTAGTTCAGCCCCGTACCCGTTGCAGGCGAGGAGGAAAGCCTCCAGGAGCCAATCAAGCCGATTCTCGCAGGCAGCCGCCATCCACTCGCCGAAATGCTCATCGGCATATTGGATCAGGCTGCCATTCTCCTGATATACCTGCTCCTCAATCCGCTTGGCTTCGGCCGAACCGAGCCGATCTACCAGACAATCTTGGGCCAACTCGGCTTCCGTCCCCTCACCCTCCGGGAACAGCGCCGGGATACCAATGACCTGGGCGTCTTCGGTCCAGGGGTCCCAAGGCCGATTGGTATCGGCCCAGTGAATTGCCACATCTCCGTTGGGTCGCACGGCCAGCCAGCGCCGCCCCTGGCAATTATCGCCGCCCTCTATAGCCTTCTGTACTTCTTCTCGATTCAACTTTACTAAATCCATAACTTTACCTTTTTCCTTTATTAAATTAAGTGTATCTCCACTCTTGACCGCCTCAGAGGATACTGCGATACCTCTGATTGCTTCCCGCCGCCCGGCGTTTTTGATGTCGCAGTCGGACTGGCGGTCAAGAAGGAAGATAACAAACTTTATTCTACAATTTCCCACCATGCTTGCTGATTTACTTCTTCGGCAATGGCATAAAAATGATCTGTGTTGCCATCGCTAAAGGGATGAGCTTCAATACCTTCCAAATGAACCTCTATCACGGCCTCACCATACTCCTTAGCCTCCTCAATATCCTCGGCTAGAAAGACTACGCCATCTTCGACGTGGCTGAAACCGTCTGTAAATTCCGACAGCTCCGAGCCTGAAAATCCTTCAGCTTCTATTGAGTTTGCGTTTCGTTGGCTGGTCCCGTGATAAAGTTTCATTTTTTCCCCAAAAGAATTCTCTTACTTGGATACTATTATATACCAAAGGAATTCCTTTGTCAAGCCTCAATTTGCCCAATAGTGACTAAAAACCAACTTTCTTTTGACAAGTTTTTTATGCCTGTGGAAAACCTGTGCATAACCCGCATTACCTGTGGATAAGTCAATTATCAATTCCCATTTATCCATGGATAAGTCAATTATCAATTCCCAATTATCCATTATCAATTAAAAAAGGCCGTCCGATTCCTCGAACGACCTGCCACGCAAGGCGCGAAAACTTATTCCTTCGACAAGCTCAGGACAATCTCAGGATACGCTATAGCCCCCCCCTGAGCCTGTCGAAGGGGGCTACCTGATATCCGGCGCAATCACCCCCGCCAATTGAGCCAGACGAGAACTAATCGTCTCCGCCATCTCAGAAACCCGCTCCCCCGCCGCCGAATCCTCGAACGTCTCCGCCATCTGATACAAACGCACCGACTCCTCCTCCCAGACCTGGTAAAGATCCTGGAAGATCTGTTTCAGTTTTTCCTTATGCCGCCGCTGATACTGCCGCATCAGCACCGCCTGAAAAACCGCCGACCGCAGCCAGTCTGGATTGATTTTTCCTTTGACCAGATACCCCTGCGCCCCCACCGCCAGGGCACTCATCATCAAATCTGGATCCGAATGATTAGACAGAATCAAAGCAGCTACCTCAATATGAGCCTCAAAAAATCGGCGCAACGTCTCCCCGGCCTCGGCAGAATCGGGCAACATCAAATCGAGCAGCACCACATCAACCCCATTCCCCGTTATCACCTCCAGCCCCTCTCCCAGCGTCGCCACCTGCCGCACTTCATACCCCTCCCCCAGCATCCGCTCTACCAAAAACGCGAAGGGTACATCATCCTCAATCAACAAAACCCGTGTAATCTCCATCTCAAACGTCTCCTATCTAATTTTAGCCGCCATGCCATACAGGCCAGAAATAAAACCCATCGCCGCCGTCCACTTAGCATAATTGACCGGCTTGATAATGTAGCAGGCGGCCTGAGCATTATACGATTCCATAATATCGCTCTCGGCCTGAGAAGTCGTCAGTATGATGACCGGAATCGACTTCAGCCGGCTATTGGCTTTCAATCGCTTCAACACCTCCAGCCCGTAGATACCCGGCAGATTCAAATCTAATAAAATAACATCAGCCCGCTGGCGTTTCAGCCACTTGAAAGCGCCCTCCCCGCTGCTCGTCTGGTGCAGATCAATATCACCATTGTGCAATTTGAACGCCTCTTTCACCAGCGTCGCATGGCCCAGATTGTCCTCAATCAGCAAAACCGTCGTGCCCATATCATTCTCATTTCTCGCGCAAGGCGCGATTAATCCGGAATCGAAAAGTAAAACCGGCTACCCCTGTCCACCTGACTGGTGAACGAAACCTGCCCCCCGTGGCGTTCTACGATGCGCTTCACGATGGTCAGCCCGATGCCGTCTCCCGGAATCCGGCCATCATGCAGGCGGCCAAAAATAGCGAAAACTTTCTCCTGATAACCGGCCGGGATGCCCAGCCCATTATCGGCCACGCAAAAAATAACCTCATTCTCACCCCGGCGGGCGCTGACGACTACCTGTAAGGGCCGGCCCGGCTGTCGATATTTGATAGCGTTGCAAATCAAATTCCGAAAGACGCGCTCCATCTGCGTCTCGTCAGCGACCACATCCGGCAGCCACTTGACCTCAATTGTCCCCCCGCCGCCCGCCAGATCAAGCCGCAGGCTGATTGTCACCCGTTCCACCAAGGCCCGTATTTTGACCGTCTTGAATCGTTTTTCCCCCGTCCCAATCCGCGAAAACTCCAACAGCCCCCCGACCAGCCGGCTGGCACCTTGAGCCTCTCTTTCTATAAAATCAATATAAGTTTGGCCATCCTCATCCAGTTGCGCTGCGTATCGCTCTTTCAGCAACCCAGAAAACCCTGAGATTGTGGCCAATGGACTTTGCAGATCATGAGCCGCGATGTAGGCAAATTGTAACATATCCTCATATCCCCGCCTGACCCGCTCCTCGCTGCGTGTCAGGTGCTCAATGGCCTGCTCCCGCGATTTGAGGAGCGGGTGTACCAGGAAACAGGTCAGGGCGGCGAAGACCGTCCCCCCCAGCATGCTGAGCACCACAGACTCGCCGCGCCACCATAGAAACAGGCTATTGGCCAGAAAAATGACCGCCAACGCCCGCGATATTGGCCACAGCCTATGATGCCCGGCCAATATACCTCTGAAGAATTCAACCCCCGACTCCTTCAAGCGCTTCATTATCAAGTTCAAGTTCCTCCGGCAACTGCAACTCAACCGCATGCGTCGCCTGGATCACCACCGCCAACCGGCCAATAATCCTCGCCAGGCGCTCAATCTGTATTTCCAGACGGTTGTAATTTTCCATCTCCAACAAATGTCGATCACGAGCCAGGTCACTATAATTGGCCTCCATGCGGCGCATCTCCAGCCGGAGGCCATCCAGCTCGCTATAGATATGATTCATACCCGTATCAAGCCGCCCGAAAAAACGTTCGCGAATAGCCTCGTTAGCCGTCGTCGATTCTGCCATCGACCGCTCCAGCGTGCCGATGATATTATGATTCAGGGTCAACGTCAGCCGTTGATTCGCCTCCCGCTCCTGGGCCTCGCTCTGGAATTCGGTCTCTTCCATCGACTGCCGGTGTTCCCGCTGATCGCGCCGGGACTCCAGCCGTTCCTCCACGATCCGGGGAATGATCACCTTCAACGCCACCCAGATCGCCGCCGCCGCCGATGCCAGCCCCGATAGTAACGCCAGCCACACCTCAGTCGTCAGTATCGCCCCCTTGGCCTGAGCCGGCCGAAGGACCGCCGCCGCCGCCATTCCCTGAACTTACCGAAGGGCGGCCTGAACCTGCCGACGGATCAGCCCCCACCGGCCCCTTCGTCAACTCTCGCAGAACCCAGGTCAGCAGCCCCACTACAAATAACGCCCCCGCCTGATACTCGGCCGGCAACGTCTCCACCATCGCCTTCAATTCCGGCAGCCCCAACACCGCTCCCCCCAGCAGCAGCAGCGCCGCCCCAAAACCATACGTCTTCGACAAATATCTCGGTTTGTATTTCAATTTCAGTTCCATCTCACAACCTCCAGTTTATAAGCTAAAATCAAATAACCCTTGGCGGCGATGGTCTGTCATCGCCGCCAAGGGTTATTAAGTTCCTTTGTTATTTTAGCCCGATCCGGCCCGCTTGTCTAATTCCATAAAACTACACGAATCGGGTATAGCACAGTAGAGTTACTGTCGTTCTATTTCAATAGATACCTCCTCATTTTTCCACTTGGTGAGCATCTCGGACAGAGACTTAAACCCAAGCCTCTGCGCTTTCTCATCCAATATCTTCCGGCGGCGACGCGTCCGATCCGCCCGGGTGTAATCGTAGTTGGAATCGGGCTTCAGCGGGATCGTGAATAAGTCGGCGATCTCATCCTCATTAAATTTCGCCTCAAGTTGTTCCCGGGTCAGCCCAGAGTTATCCCAGGCCGCCATAACCCGCTTGCCGACCATCTGTGATTGGTTTTGAGCCGCCCGCAATAACTGAAAGGCTGAATGTGGTTCGTACCCGGTCGAAATTAGCCATTGGGCGAACCAGATCACTAACGGAAAATTGATATTCATCCAGATACCCTTATTTTGATCTCATCTGGATCTGGTAAATCACTAAAAACACCACCGAAAAAGCCTCGGAACCAGCCCGCTCCATATTTGTCATTCTCCCAATGATGTTGGCTGTTTTTCTGCTCGTACTGGGGATCATCCCAATCAACCGGGAGATCCTCAGCCGCCTTGAGCAGCCCAACTCGCCATGTGTCTGTAATGCGTTTTCCCTGGAAAAACCATGCCGTTGAATGCCTGGCGTTCGTCCGATGCGCCTGGTAGGTCGCATCTTTATTTTTTGCGAGAAAGACCCGGCTCAACGTTCCTTCGTGGTCGGGCACACCGGGCGGGTCTATGCTCCCATCACTGTTTGAATAAAAATTGTAGCCCCAACCCCATTTTCTTCTCCTTGACGGATTTTTGATTGTGATTTCCATTTAAGTTTCCCCTTCAATTTAGTATTCCCCGTTTCGTAACGGGTATAACTTATTATATGACCATTACGAAACGGCGTCAAGCCTAAATTTGCCCAATAGTGACTAAAATCCAACTTTCTTTTGATAAGTTTTTTATGCCTGTGGAAAACCTGTGTATAAGTCGCATTGCCTGTGGATAAGTCAATTAGAAGATAATCTCGTTTCAAGGTGGACTAATTCGCCTTTCCTGGTGATTTTTACAGGATGTAACCGGCTAGCTGCGCCGGTTACGCTGCCCTTTCTCCCCACAAATATGGAGACAAACTTAATGCTTTTATCTACTTGTGGCAAGACTTTTTTTGAAATATCCGGCAGGCATTTCTTCACAGCATTTAGACGCGAATCGCTTCGAACACAGCGGTGATAAAACACCGTTCGCCAATTTGCCGGGTCTCCATCTCTTGTTACGCTGGCTTTGGTTATATAAACATCAAATAGCATTTTCCCTCATTTGTTCAAAAAGCGCTGAAGCGGCGGCGGCTTTTTCGCTAAACCTCTTATGAGCTTTGATGAATTTCGGGTCCGATAGAGTTACTTTAACCTCAAAACTCAGCCCCCCGTGAGGGGCTAAAGTTTGAGGTCACTTTCCACTCATATAATTTTTCTCTCTGGCTAACCAAACGGGCATTAATAATGTACTTTCCTGCTCGTTGTAAGTTACCTGGGATTTCGGCACCCAGTACCCGTGCGGCCTATTAAAGCCTAACATTTTTCCGCTATCGAACTTATAGGCTTTCTCTGTTTCCTCTAACAGATCGCCTACGTAAACTTCTGTCATCGCCACGTTCCCGGCTTTTTTTCGTTTGCCATATTCAGCGTCATAAGCGGGCTTGAAAACATTCCAGTCATCTAAATCTAACTCATAGCACCGTTGCCGCAGTTCGTCGAGTTGCGGATAGTCTCCCTCTATCACGCAAGCTTCAGTTATGATCTCGAAAAAATTATTAGGAGATTTTCTACCTCTTTCCGCCTTTAGAATTTTTGCAAATTCGTTGAAAATTTCCTTAGTCATAACCCTACCTTTCCCCTTTTTTGTCTAGTCAGGTCAATTCCTAACTCCCTTCTAGTATAACCGCTTTCTTGCTTTTTGTCAATCCCCAAAGCAAGAAAGAGGGATGATTTTAAGGGTATGTTCTATTTTTAGAACACCCCCCGCCTCACCCGTCCCCAGAATCAAAAGAGCCGCCTATGAGGGCGGCCCCCATTATCAATTATCAACTCCCCCCCATCCCCTCCAAAACCGCCGCTAACGCCTCCCCCCGCAGTGGCCATAATCCCTGTCGACCTCTCAACGGCACCGGCTGCGCCAACCGGCGTAAATTCTCCAGCCGCCATGCGTATCGCCCGGGGCCATAATCGCCAAAAGCCAACTCGTCCCCAATGACCATCTCCTTCACCAGCACCGCCTCCGTCCGATAAACCGCCGTCACATCCACCACGGCCAGCGCGCAGCCGAACGGAAAATCACCCGCCACCCCAATCGCCGCCAGCGCTTCCCTGATCGGCCCCGGCCTCAATTCCGCTGAACGGGGGATCCGTTTGGCGGCCTGAATGACCAACGGGCCCCGATAGTGCGTCGGCCAGGATCGCGTCTCGAATCGCTTGTAGCCATAGGCCACCAGCGTCGCCCACGGCTCCCACAAAGTTATCGCTTTCATTTCTACCATTTCCCCTGAAAATTCGCATTCCATATTAATCCCCCCCCCTTAGCCCGAGCCTTCGGCATCCTTCGACAGGCTCAGGATACCGAAGGCTCGGGCTATCTCACCCGCTTCGCCGTCGTTTCCAGCGCCGCAAACGCCTGTTCAAACATCACGATCTGCCCCTCCAGTTCCCTCACCCGTCTCCGAGCCACCCACCACAACGCCCCAAAAAACAAACCGCCCATCACCCACCCGATAAAAAACCAAATCATAGCCCTATCCTCAACCCCCCAGCGTCCACCTGCTCCCTCACCCGTAAATCCTCCGGCCATTCCGCCATATCCCCCCCCTTCCGATGCTGCGCTCCGTTCTCCTTCGCCCAACCAGACCCTAGCTGTTTGACGAAGACCGGCACGCCGGCGGGACGGCATTGCTTGATAATATCCCGCACCCAGGCCAACTCCATCGGCCTGGCCTTCGGGCCCGATTCGCCGCCAATGATCACCCAATCGGGTCGATTCGCTCGCAGCCTGAACCATTCATGGCGTTCGTCTACAGACTCATAAAAAAATGCTTCGAGATTTATCGGCCCCAACAACGGCTCCACGCTCAAAAATCGCACCCTGGCCGGAACCGCCGCCAACTGCGGGATCCGCTCATCCGCCGCCGCCTGATTCTCCACACTGGTCCCCAGCCAAACATTATCGGGCATCCCCTGGAATCGCCAGTGCGGCGGCAACATGCGACCTTTTATATTCTCAGGTCGTTTGGTCAGCAACAGCCAATCCAGATAGGGCGTCTCATCAATCAAGTCCAAAAATAATTCATTCCGCCAGCGTACCAATTGCGGATTATCCTCAAAGATGTCGGCCAGCGAGGCGCAAAAAACCTTTTCCCGCTGAATATTGCGCCAGACACTTAAGCCGCAATTTCTGCAATCCCCCAGAACCTCACGAGGCCCCCTGGCCACAATCCGCTCATTACAATTCTCGCAACGCCATACCCATCCTCTCGCCAAATTCTTCTGCCACCGAATCGGGGCCCGCCAATAAGCCTCACTGGTCCGCATCCGTGTCCCGGCCGGGCCCCATTGCACCCGGCCCAACCAGTTATCCATTTGCGCCTCAGCGTAACAAAATCTACAGCCCGGCCCGATTTTGGTGCAACCGAGCCACGGATTAAACGTGTGATCGGGCCACTGAATTTCAGTATTCTCTGCCATCTCATTTGCCTCTCTATACATTTACCAATAATTCGCCGTCACAAAAATCTTATACGAACAATGATACCGGGCGCAGACATTTATAGCCCAGGTCTCCAAAGTTAGTCTTTGTTTCGCCAAATCATCCCAGTCAATTTTTCTCCCATATCCATAGGTCACCATATCAAAAATAATAATATCGCCTTCAGCAGCCGATATCTGATAATTGTCATTATAATCAGATTCCATAACCTCATGATGATAACTATACTCCCCAATTTCTATAGAATCCTCAATATCTATAGAATCCCCCGCCAGGATATCACGCCTCGTTTTCCGAGATAATCCGTCGGGGGTGAGGGTTAACAATAATATTACATTCGGATGTATACTCATTACCTTGCC
>SDBU01003160.1_pt1 | contig 21153 bp, 15 predicted proteins | sample 2277071 | NCBI WGS metagenome assembly SDBU01 (sample SAMN10397929, study PRJNA504765) | marine sediment metagenome | isolation source: marine sediment core GS08_GC12, 126 cmbsf | place: Arctic Ocean: Gakkel Ridge, Loki's castle | collected 2008
ATCCCCAAGGGAAGCCCGATGCCTGCGTTGTCGGCCAAAAACGTTCTCAACGTGGAGAAAACCACGCCTCCGAGCATTTTTGGCCTGCCGCCTTGGCCTTGAACTCCGCCATAGGCGGACAAGTTTTCGCTCGGCCTCGTAACGACCCGGTTATTCAGATAAGCTCTTAATACCGAATCTCGTGAAGTGTCAAAATCGATGTTGCGTTTTTGCCCCAAAAACGCGTTTTTAGGAAAATCACCTTCTTAAACTGAAAAGAATACAAAATTTTAAAAAAAATTTGATTTTTTTGTTGACTCCGCTGCCGCACCCACTGTACAATATGGTTTACTGGAGAGGGTGCGAAGGTGTATATACGCCTATCAATCCCTTTTACAAACAGTGATATATTGTTTTGAGGAATAAGGAATTGGGTGAAATTATGAAAAGCAACCGGAGGAGCATGAAGAAGTCAGCAACAATTTTAATTACAATCCTAATCAGTACATTGATCGTCAGCTCTGCGCAAGCCGCGTTGGTTCCGATAAGTGACTTGCCAGGTGGAGTCTTGGTAGTTGGTGACAAAGAGTTTTCGGAGTTCAATGTGTCCGCGATTGTCGAGGGCGGACCACCGGAACCGAGTGCCGCTACAGTAAAGGTGGAGGGCATCCAGATAGGTGACGAATATGGCTTGTACTTCCAGATCGCTATGAGTGCTGCTTCAGATCAACTGATAAGTGCTAAAATAAACTTCAAGATTACTACCAGTGATCCCTGGGTTATTGAGAGCGCTAAACTCTGGGTCCCTGGAGCAGGTGCAACTGGTGATGGTCTGGTCACAATTAGTGAAAATATATTTGATGCTCAATATTTTGGAAACCAGCTTACTGATGAACTCAACTGCAGCATAGAAGACGGCAGCACCATTATTCTCCGTGAGGAGGTCCTGGATTGGGTCGGCTCGCCGTTGGATGAGGTCTGGGTCTACACAGGTATCATCGTCCGGGGTGGCTACAGCCCTGGCGTTGGCACCGCCAATATAACCGAGGTATACATGCTCTATACACAGGTCCCCGAGCCAACCACAATACTTCTGCTCGGTTTAGGCGCGTTAGCTTTAGTAAGAAAACGAAGACAATAGATTTTATCATCGATTATGAAATTCAAAAGGCTGTGGGCTTTCTCACAGCCTTTTTTGTTTGCCGCCACTTAGCGAAAGTCCCAGAAACCTTCTGTTTGTGCTATTCTATTTTGCTCTAAAGAGTACCTGCCACAAGCCCATATCCAATAACTGCGAATCCCACGGGCTAATTCGCTAATTCTGGTGGATTTAATCTCTTGGGACTTTTGTGATCTGCTTTGTCAGTTCGGCCAGTAATGCGTGCATTTGGGGGTCGCTGTGCTCAGCCTCACCTATCTTGCTGCAGGCATGCATAACGGTGGTGTGGTCCCGGCCGCCCAAATGACCACCAATTTCTTCGAGGCTGTGTTTCGTTAGATTCCTCGCTAAATACATGCAAATCTGGCGGGGCATAGTGATGCTTTGACTGCGTCTTTTGCTCTGCAAATCCGCAAGACGAACATCAAAATGCCCGGTGACCACTTCGATAATATCAGTAATACTTATATATCGGGCCGCTGATTCAATTTGCCCTTCCAGAGCTATCTGGGCCAACTCAAGTGTAATCGGCTTGCCGGTTGTAGTTGACACAGCGTAGAGAGTCGTCAAAGCGCCTTCCAATTCCCTGATATTTGCTTGTACTTTACGGGCAATGTATTCAGCTATCTCATCGGATATACTTATACCACGAACGTGGGCTTTCTTTTGCACAATTGCCACCCTCGTCTCATAGCTTGGCGGGTCGATTCTGGTGACCAGACCCCAGTTAAACCGGCTGATAAGACGTTCCTCAAGTGAGGGAATCTTGCCCGGCGGGCTGTCGGCGCTAAGGATGATTTGTTTACCGTTGTTATAAAGGGCATTAAAGGTGTGGAAGAACTCTTCCTGACTTTGCTCGCGTTCGCGAAAGAACTGAACATCGTCGATTACCAGCGCATCGACAGTGCGGAACTGGCTTTGAAAGCCGGCCAAATTCCCTGTCTCGATTGCCCTGATGAATCTATTGATAAAATCTTCACAGCTCAAAAACTGAATTACCGCCTTCTCAAGTTTCTGCCTGACCTCGCAACAGACTGCGTGCAAAAGGTGGGTCTTGCCCAGGCCGGAACTGCCGTAAAGAAAAAGAGGATTGTAAGTATCGCCCAACGAATGGCTCACCGCAACACAACTCGCGTGGCCAAGGCGGTTGCTCGGCCCCACTACGAAATTATCAAACGTATAATCGGGATGAAGTTTAAGCCCAAGCATGCTTCGGTCAGAGCGAAGGCCGGACTCGTCCCGGGCAACAATGTTGAAATCCACCGTTACAAGATGGCCGGTTATTCGTTGAGCTGCCTGGGTGAAGCTGTTTTTGCAGTTGTCGCGTAAGAACTGAACGGTTGCCTCATCGGGACAACCGATTTCGAGTGAACCACCACTCAGGTGTACAACCGTTAACTTATCAAACCACCTCCGGATATTGGCAGGGTCAAGTGCTTTTACACAATCAACAATATCAGCGAAAATGTCTTCAACTTCACGAACTGCCAAGACCACCCTCCTTTGCGAAAGGCCTACCTAATCCGAGCTCTATAAAAACAACAACTGACCATCAGAAACATCCTTGTTAGAAACTTTTACGAGGGCAAAAACAAATCAACCCCTCTGCCCATGCTCTACATACATATGAAATATTATGTGTTTCTTATGGTTTGTCAAAACAAACTTGAAGAAAAAATCAAAAAAATACAAATTTCAACATACAGACAAACAGATTGTCCCCGTAAGAAGTTAAAAACCGATAGCGACAAAAGTAAAACTGGGTAATTTTAGTTTCAACAGCTTTTCGCTTTACGCTCATCACTATTTTATATACGCTATACGCTGTTTTAAGGAAACAGTTATGGGGATTTTCACTAAGACAGCAGGATATTTCAAAGACCGGCTGGGCAAAACGCGTGACAAAATCACCACTTCGCTGTCGTCTGTACTCACTTTGGGCAGAAATATCGATGAAGCCCTGCTCGACGAGCTGGAAGAAACGCTGATAAGTGACGATATCGGCGTAGAAACGACGGACAAGCTCATATCCAGCCTGCGAGATGCTTACCGCAGCAGGCAAATCGCGACCACCGACGAAATACTGCCGTTTCTCAAGGAGCATATCAAAAGCTATTGGCCCGCTCGCGACAGGCAATTACATCTCGCCCAGACCCCTCCTACCGTCATCCTCGTTGCCGGCGTCAACGGCACCGGAAAAACCACCAGTATCGCAAAACTGGGCTATATATTTAAACAGAACAACAAAAAAGTTATAGTCGCCGCCTGCGACACGTTCCGTGCCGCCGCCATAGAACAGTTAAGCATCTGGGCTGAACGCATTGGGGTCCAGATAGTAAAACACAAAACCGGCAGCGACCCGGCAGCGGTTGCTTTTGACGCCTGTGAAGCCGCCCTCGCAAGAGGCACAGATATCCTGATTCTCGACACTGCCGGACGGCTGCACACAAAAAAAGACTTGATGCAGCAGTTGACCAAAATTCGCGATGTAGTGGCCCGAAAAATCCCCGGCACGCCAAATGAAGTATTGCTGGTCCTCGATGCCACTACCGGCCAGAATGCCATCATCCAGGCAAAGATATTCACTGAAGCGATTAACGTTACAGGAATATTCCTGGCCAAACTCGACGGCACCGCACACGGCGGTATCGTCATCGCTATTAAAGACCAGCTCGACATACCGGTAAAATTCGTCGGTTTGGGCGAAAAACCCGAAGACATCGCAGAATTCGACCCAGAAGCGTTTGTCGAAGCATTGTTTACGTAACGACCCTTTCGGAGGAGTATAATAATGAAAGTATCAGCAATCACAGCAGCAAAAGCCGGCACATTGTTGCTTACTGGCTTACTGATAATTATTTTATCAAGCGCTATCTTTGCCGAAGAGAGAATCGTCAAGTATACGCCAAAGTCCGGACCATCGCTTTGGCCCTCGGAGCCTCCCGATGACATTCCCTTCGAGCAATCCAAAGAACTCGTCGGTATATTATTTACGGGCGTTCATAGCGACTATCGAGCAGCGGACACTTGGTATCCTTCCTGGGCCTCGGACGACAATCTGTATTCTCCATGGACCGACGGACAAACCGACGGAATGAGGTCCGGCTCCGGCGGACGCAACGCAACCACCGGCCAGGCCGTAATGATTGGCAGCGACCCACTCAATCTCAAAATCAAAGCCCTCGGCACGACTAAAGGCGACCCCCATCCATACCAGGGACGCTATCCATGCGGCAGTCTGGTTTACAACGGCGTATGGTATTACGGCACCTACTGTTTAGGCCCCGCGGGAAGTGTCAAGCATGATGGTATGCGATGGAATTGGCCGGTACTGGGCCCGATTCCGGGATTCCGCATCTCAACCGACTATGGCAAAACCTGGACGGACTCCCCACACACCCCAGCCGCCCCCCTTTTTCCCGAGCCTGCCAAATTTATGGGCCCGCTAAAAATTGGCTCACCCAAATTTATCGACTTCGGAAAAAATATGGAGCATTCACCTGACGGCAAAGCTTACCTCGTCGGTTACGGGGCGGAAGAAAACGACCCAAAGCCGCGATATGCCAACCTGAGTTGGATATCCGGCGACCAGATTTACCTTACGCGCGTAACACCGAGCATCAAAAACATAAACGATGAATCCAAATATGAGTACTTTGCCGGATACGATAAGAAAAGTAAGCCTGTCTGGTCCTATGACTTTAAAAACATCAAGCCGCTGCTGGAATGGAACAACAATATGGGCTGCGTCACAATTACCTATAACGCACCGCTCAGGAAATACTTAATGTGTGTAACCGATGGTTGGCCGACGGTCGCGAAGATGAATTCTTACGTCCTCGAATCCGAAAAGATTACAGGCCCGTGGAAGCTCGTAACATATATGAAGGAGTTCGGCGAACAGGGGTATTTCCTCAATTTCCCATCCAAATTTATCAGCAAAGACGGACTAACGCTTTGGCTGTGCTATTCAGGCAACTTCAGTCAGGGCTGGAATAACATCCGATTCAAGGCCAAACCTCCGGGCAGTCGCTACGGCCTTGTCCTGCAAGAGGTCAAACTATTAAATCCCACTACGCGCCGACAGTACAAAAAGAAGCAGAACCAACAGCAGCAAAAAGACCCACTTAAGAGCAATGCCAACGTCGCTTGTAAAGCCACTGTAACCACCTCATCAACCTACAAAGGCTACACTGCCCAGGCAGCTATTGATGGAATCGTGGGCGGCTACCCGGAAGATATATCAGCCGAGTGGGCTGCTGACGGCGAAAAGGTATCAGCAACATTGCGATTGAACTGGGATAAACCACAAATGATTGACCGCATCTGGCTTTTTGACAGGCCCAACACACACGCCGACCAGGTCACTGCCGGCATGCTCATCTTCAGTGATGGCAGCACGATAACTGTAGGTGAGCTGCCCGATAACGCCTCCGCTGCCAAAGAAATCACCTTCCCACCCAAAAAAATAACCTGGCTCAAGTTTGTTGTCAGCTCCGTCAAGCCCCAAACACAGAATATCGGATTAGCTGAAATCGCAGTTTTCAGCCCCGAGGACTAAAAAAAGGGTTCGAACTATGATTTTTTTTAACGCCAAACCTAACAAGAAAAGTCTGGCTCATGTTTTTTCAGTACTTTTGATAAGTGCATTCGTATTGACACGGCCTGCATTGCCGGCTCCGAAACCAGTCCCGCGTATGCAGGTCATACCACAGCCCTATCATCAGGCCTCGTTTCAGCGTGACGGCGTTGAAATTGCCCGATACCACTTCGGCCCTGCTCTTCGTCGGCCGTTCATATATCCGGTAATCGGCCCTTCCGGCCGCTCACTTACACGGATGGGCCATCCACACGACCCCGAATCACACAGCCACCACAATTCGGTCTGGATTTCGCACCATGACGTCAGTGGAACAGATTTCTGGAGCGACGGCGGCAAAGGAAAGATTCGCCACAAACGGATTATCAAATTTGAAGATGGCGACCAGGCTTCTTCTATAATCGCAGAAAACCAGTGGCTCGCCGAAAAAGACAAAGTCCTTCTTCACGAAACACGCCGGGTAACGGCCGTGCCGCTCGATGGCTCCGAATGGCTTATGATTATCGATATGGAATTTAAGGCAAACGACACACCTGTTACACTTGGGAAGACACCCTTTGGAATGATTGGGCTCCGAATGGCCAAAACCATCGGTGTCAACGACGGCGGCGGCACCATCCGCAACTCAGAAGGAGCGGTCAACGAAAAAGATGTTTTCTGGAAGCGAGCCAGATGGGTCGACTACTCCGGCCCCATAGCAAGTGGAAAACAGGAAGGCATTACGCTCTTTGACCATCCGGCCAATCCGAATTTTCCCACCTATTTTCACGTCCGAAACGATGGCTGGATGGGAGCTTCTTTAACCTTTGATGCACCAAGAACGATTCATCATGGTAAACCTCTGCACCTCCGTTATGGACTATATATTCACAGCGATATGAAACCAAAGGACACAATTGAAGCAATTTGGAAGCAGTTTTCAAAAATTGAGCCCCACAAGTTAGGAAATTAATCAAAGAATAGATACAACTTTGATTTCAGTTAGTATTGCTCAGTAGTCTACACTTATTCCTGAGCACCTTTTTGATAAACAAAAAGTTGATAAGATTTGTATTTCTTGAAGTCTTCACCGGTCCTGCCCCCCTCTAAATACCTCTTATGAGCCTTCTCTATTTTTTTCCTGTATTTCCATTTTAGACATTTTAAAGCGATTGGGTGCCTGTTCTCAAAAAAGCGAATACCCACATCTACAACAGGCTGGATCACATTCTCCAGCACATCGCCGAATAAATCTATATTTGGAGCAGTTTCTTCAGTAATATCCACGTTCTCAACAAGCTTAAAAGGGAACTTTGAAATGAGGTCATAAAATTTGCTTAACCTGTGCCCACCACCCATTACCCCCTTGGCTTTGATATCTTTTTCAAAAACGTCAGATATAAACAAATGGCCTCCGCTTTTTAAGAACTCTTTAGTTTTAGACAGGGCTTGTTCCACATCCATGTACTGAAAACTTTCACAGAACAAGACCATATCATATCGATTGCTCGTTTCCATATCTTCATAAAAACATTCAAAGAAGTGAGTTCTGTCCCCCAATAGCTTGCCGGCTTGTTCTTTTAGATAAGGACAGGGAGAAACACAATCTACCTGGTATCCCATATTAAGTAGCGTCTCAGCCACTTCACCTGTACCACAACCAACATCCAAAATAGTCTTAACACCATCAGGAATATGCGAGGCAATAAATTTGACATATTCATCCTGAGCCAGATGTAAATTCGCAATATCTACATCGATCTTGTCAGTCCAATACCCATAATGAAGATGCTTCATTTTAAGAAAATATCTGCCGCAGATGGAACCTACCTCTAATCCCAGGTTACGCGATATAACTTTTTTTGTCTTCTTCACAACTTAAACTCTTTCTAACCTTGTAAGGTCACCATCTGTGTTACCCCCTTCAGTATCCAGCAAAGAAGTGTCCTGTATTTGGGAACTGAACCAGAATATCATATTCTTGGATAGTTTCCAAGAAATTCCGTTTTGGGCAGCCCGCCCGTCAGCGGCATCGCATATTCGATAAAGGCATCGGTTACGCCATTGCCCTCGGCGTTAATAAATTCATCAGGCATGGATTTTGTCTTCTCAGCCACGTTCTTAAGCTCGGTTCGGAATAGTTCAACCTTATAATCCGCCCCGTTGCCAAGCCGTTTAATCGCTACTGACCCATTGTCTTCTTCCATAGCAAATTGAACGGCATGACGTCCGCACCATCGCGCCTCACGAACATCAACTTCCGATTGCAATCCAGCAAAGCTCCTTTGCAGATACCCAAATGTATCGGCTCGCACCCGCTTTGCGCCAAGGTTGCTCTTTACCTGCCCTGCCAGAAAATCAGCCAGCGCACCCGTGCCGGACAGTTGTATATTATCGTGGTCATCCGTTTCAACTATTTCAGCCAGCTTTTTGGCCCAGGTAACCCCATCGGCATCACATATTCCTTCACTGGCGGTAACAACGCATCGGCCCAGCTTTTCCAAAACACCATCCACATCGCCCAGGAATTTATCCATTGAAACGGGCCTTTCCGGAACATATACCAGATGCGGCCCGTCATCATCCCTTTGTTTACCCAGTGCAGTTGCCGCCGTCATAAAACCCGCATGCCTGCCCATAATCACATCGATTTTCACACCCGGCAATGTCCGGTTATCTAAATCATCACCCATCAGCGCACAGGCCTCGAATTTCGCGGCGGTCCCAAATCCCGGACAATGGTCGGTTACCAGCAAATCGTTATCCACCGTCTTGGGAATATGAAACGCCCGAATATCAAAGTCTATGTCATCCGCCATCATATTGAGAATATGAGCCGTATTAGCAGAGTCGTTGCCGCCGATATAAAAGAAGTACCGGATATTGCGCTTCCTGAAGACTTCCAGGATCCTCGAACAATATTCTTCATCCGGCTTGTCCCTGCTGGAACCCAGCGCCGAACACGGTGAAGCGGCCACTTTTTCCAGCGTATCAGCCGAAACTTGTCTCAAATCGATGAACTGGTCGTTTGCCATTCCTACTACAGCGTGAAGCGAGCCGTAGAGGTTCTCGATTTCCGGATGTTTGTTTGCCTCTTCGATAACGCCCACTAAGGACGCATTTATCACAGCGGTTGGCCCGCCCGATTGCCCGACTACTGCATTTGCCTTCGGTGCTTCAGCCATTATCACAGACTCTCCACAAAAAGACTTACATTACTTTCCAATCACAAACGGGTTATTATACAAACAGAATTTCAACAAGCAAGACTAAACAGAAAACCCTCCAAATCCCTCCTTTTACCGCCGGAAGACAAGCAAAGTCGAAATCACCTTGAGGCAACTGCGTAGTCCGTTCGGCATTGATGAGCGCGCTGTTGCTGGTCACTTTCCGGCAACTTCCCGGGCACCCTTTTCTCTATAGTCCATGATGGCCAAAATGGCATTTTTCTGCTGGAGGACAAAAAGGAAACCAATAATCATTTCTGGGATTGCGACAATTATATTCGCTACCGGGAACCATGCACCAATGCTTGAAATGATACCAACGATGCATACAGATAAAGCCAATCCATAGCTCATCTTTGGTCGTTGAAGTCCTACCTTATCCATGTATGCATTGTTATCTTTCACAAGGCCGGCATATGCAACAAACCACCAATAGAAGCTGAACAATGGAATGAAGCTAAATCCCACAGCCTTTCCCGGCGTTGTCCGCCCTCCATGGCCTTGTAGGAGCCACCAATGACGATACAGTATGATACAATCAAAAACGATTGCTGCGATGAGAAATGGAATCCCTATGAAAACAAATGTCAAAGGATAACCAATCCACCAAAAAACGGTAAACAGAACAAAAATCTTCTTGATTGAATCCTGCGTGAACGTCACAGGCCATTCGCTTGCCCTTTGTGTTCCAGCATCTTCTGTCATAGTGCCACCTCCTTTTTTTGGGCTATGCCGAACGTCATGTCTGACATTTCCCATTTACAACGCTTAGCAACACTGCTAAGTCTCCAAATTTCCACTATATTACCACCTTTATTTGATAAATGCAATGATTTCGGAGGTTCTTCCGTCGGTTATTCTTCAATAACGGTTAAAAAACACGAATTTTGCTCTGTCCTCTTTGTGTTCTCTGCGGTCAACTTTTCTCTTTTAGACCTCAATCGCGCAGCCCGGGGTCAGGAAATACAGCCATTTGCCCAGCAGTTTCTCCTTCAAAATTGTACTGGCCGTCCTGCCGTAAAGGTCCAACTGCTGGCGATAAAACTCGGCTCGCTCCGAAACTTCGCCCGCAGTTATTTTGTCGGTCTTGAAATCTACAACCAGCAGACCACGTGGCGTCATAACAAGCATATCAATTATGCCCTGAACGACGATAGTTTCGTCGCCCGTCGATAGTGGCACGGCCATCCTGGCCGTGAACCACGGGCTGGAAGCCCGTGCCACAACAGGCATGGCATAAGTGAACGGCCACTCACGCCAAATGGTATTTCCCGCTTCAATGGCCTTTTGCCCCAGCTCACTCTGGAAAAAGTTTAGTATCGATTGAGTATCGATATGCTCGGCAACAAGCTTGGTTATTGCGCTATCAGCCAATAGTTTTTCTTTTATCTGGTCGACTACTTCTGCAGTTACCGGCTTAGCCAAATCAAGCCGGGAAATTACAAGGTGTGTTGCTGTGCCGATTAGTCGGCCTTCGACAGGCTCGGTCGACTCTGTTTCTGCAACGCAAACAATCTTTGGCTGACGCTCCAACGCCGCGGAATAATCGATTTTCACGTATTCGTCACTGTGATGTGTCAATCCCGTTACAGATTGTTTTGCAGGCTGTATCGGCGCATCACCAAATCCGTATCGCCAGGCCAGGGACTTTTTCACTTCCGAGAGAAGTTTGTCCTCTTTACGTTTTGGCTTCGACTTACTCGCTGTCGGGCCAGGCCGGACTGATTTAGAGCTCTTTAGTTTGAGGATATATCCAGCCAGCTTCTCAAGTTCCTCTGCTGGGTAAAGTTTCAATCTGAATAAATCATTATCAGCAGCTTCTCGTGCCATGCCGGTTTCAAAAGCTTCGTGCAAATCTTTTATGTCGGACAGTCCATAGAGAACCCAATCGAGAGGACTCCGGCACATCCGGAGCTGCCAATCGGCAATAGGTTCGGCGCCGGAGAGAAGGCCATTGCAAACAAGGTCTCGGCAATGTTTTTGCTTTTCGCAAGCACTCAAAATAAGCCGGTCCCTGGCCCGCGTTGTCGCAACGTAAAGGATACGCATTTCTTCGGCCATTGTTGTTGACAGTTTGTGCTCGGCGATAACCTGGTGTGCAAGCGAGCGCAGCTTACTGTTTGACTTACGGTCGATAATTTGCAGCCCTAACGTATCATCCGCATCAGCAAGAAAATCTCCGTAAATATCCCTTTTATTAAATTGACTATCCAGCTCAGCCAGAAAAACGACCGGAAATTCAAGCCCTTTGCTCTTATGCACGCTCAAAATACGGACAGCATTACCCGCTGCAGCGTCCGGCTCGGCAGGCGCCCAATCCTGGCCCACTTCCTGAAGCTTCTCAATAAACTCAACAAAGCGAGAAAGTGACAGGTTTCCTGCACTGCTGGCAAATCCCTCAAACTGGATTGCTCTATCGTGCAGCTTAAGAAGATTGGCCCTGCGTGCCTGGCCGTTCGGCAGCGCAGAAACAAATGACAGAAAGCCGGTTTGACGATAGATTTGCCATATCAAATCAGCTAAGTTACCCCGTCTCGCAACTGTCCGCCACTGCTCAATCACAGCCAGTATTCTCTTGAGCTTATTGGCCAGTTTCACATCCCGCCCATTGTTACAGTATTCGGCTACGCAACGGTAGAAGTTCTTTTTATTCTCATTCGTTTCGCCGTGAATTTTTATCTTCGCCAATTCGGTATCGTTAATCTTAAAAAACGGGCTTCGCAATACTGTCGCCAATTCGATATCGCGCTGGGGATTGTCAAGGACCTTCAGCAGCGCCACGACATCACTGATTTCAGTCGCCTCAAAATACCCCGCGGTAGCTTCACAGCTAACAGGCACACCCGCTAACCGAAGCACCTCCACATAATCGTTGGCTTTCCTGGCCAGCGAACGCATCAGTATCACAATATCACGATATTCAACCTCCCGCATGCAATCCTGCTGTTTATCATATATTTGAAACTCACACTTTCCCGTATCCGCCCCGACTATTTGCCTGATACGCTGCGCAATCATCGCCGCCTGTCGCTGGCGTGAACTGATAATGTTCAGACTTTCCCCATCAGCTATCTGGTTACTCGGCTCGTTTTCTGACTCCTCGTTTCTGCCTGTTTCATCAAGTATATGAAACTCGACAACCGGTTTACTATCTCTCGACTCTTTCGCTTTGGATTTATCTTCAAGCGCAGGTCTCAATTTCGCAGACTCATCGTAATCAATCTTCGCAAACGAAGCTGTCATTATCCTTGTGAATATCTTATTGACAAAATCAAGAATGCCTTTAGCCGAACGGAAATTGGCATTTAGGTCAACCCGCAATCCGCTTGGCACATTGACCGGGTCAGCCGATGCAGGCTCAAGACGCCTGATGAAAATCTCCGGCTTCGCTCCCCGCCAGGCGTAAATACTTTGTTTGACATCGCCGACAACAAAGACATTTCCTTTGCAGCTCAGCATATCGAGTATCGCCTGCTGGACGGGATTAATATCCTGATATTCATCGACAAATATGTATTTGTACCTGCCCCGAAGTACCAGGGCCGTTTCCGACGGCGACAGCTCATCCTCCGAAGAGTCTTCATCGATTAAAAGCTTCAGGGCATAATGTTCGAGGTCGGCAAAATCCAGACAGTTAATCCCCCGTTTGGCATCACTGTAAAAACCCTCGAATTTCTTCACAAGCTCAACGAGCACCTTCGTCTGCAGGCTTGCCGAACCGCTGACCTTGTCGAGGTAATCGGGATTTACAATTGCAAGTTCCGAAAGTCTCTCAAAGGAATCAACTGCATTTTTAATTGTTTTTTGTATAAGCTCAGCGACCGTTTTTGCCGGTTCTTTGGGCTTGTTTACTCTTGGCTTCCTGAAGTTTCTTATTTGTGCTGCGCACCGGTCCCAATCATCGGCTTTTAAAAGTTCAATACATTGTGCAACGGGCTTTATAAAAGTATCTTCACACTCTGCACACCATTGGCCATCAGGAATTTCATTCTGATATAACTTCCGGGCGTGCCGAAGTTGACTAAGAATATGATCTAATTTTTCAGCAATAATCTGTTTTTGTTTCCGGCCCAACTCAGTCGAGAAGGGATTGGCCACCTCCGCCAGTCGTGTCGCCCGCTCGTACCAGTTTTGTCGTGAAATTACAGTGTCCAGAAAATCGCTCAGCTCTATTACTTTTGCAAGAAAACCATCATTTGTCCGAAGGTCTCGCCGCGACAGAAGCTGCTGAAGGGCCGGCACTAAGTTACTCTGCTCCCAAGCCCAGTCGATAGTCCTCTCCAGTACCTCGGCTTTAAGTAATCTGGCCTCATCGGCGTCAATTACGCGGAATGTCGGGTCAAGACCAAGCTTGTAAAAATACTCGGTGATAAGTCGTTTGCAAAACGAATGTATCGTACTGATATCAGCGCCTTGCAGTAATATAAGCTGGTGTCGGAGGTGAGGATCCTGGTTTTTCAAGAATGCATCTCGCAGTTGCTCAGCAATGCGCGAACGCATTTGTTCGGCAGCCATCTCCGTAAAAGTCAATACGAGCATGCTCCAAACGTCGGTTTTGTCGCCTACAATGTCGACGCACCGGCCCGACAATACCGCTGTCTTTCCGGTCCCTGCTGAGGCGGTCACCAGAACATCACTGCCGCGTGCCGTAATCGCCCGCCGCTGCTGCTCAGTCCATTTAATCTTCTTCTTAGCCATCAACCATCCCTATCTTTTCGAGCACCTGTAGTTTCCTTAGTGGTTCTAATGAGTTGTAATCATTTATCTGCCAATCGAACCGGCAGACCGGCTTATATTTGCAGTAACCACATGGGGACATCGTACCAAGTCTGTATGGCCTGACCTCAATCTCACCTGAGAGAATCTCCCCCGCCAGCTCAACTATTTTTTTCTCGGTAAATTTAAGAACCTTTTCAAAGTCGTTTGGCTTCAATGCTCCACTTTTACCGTAGTCACCATACTGGCCATCTTTTGAGCTGACGCGAAAATTATAAAATCTACCCCAGCCGGAGCTTGCTGCGACGTCAAGTTGCTGGAAATATTCGCCATTTAATATTCCCTTCGCCTTATACTCAAATTTTTCCCCCTTCCCTGACAATTCATCAAGGGCAGCTTGTCCAATTACTGTTTCAACCGGCATATAAAACGCACCTACCGCGTTTTTTGTCTTTGAGCCTGTTGCATTACGAACAGCCAACATATAAATAGGAAGCTGCATATCCAGGCCGTAGTAAAACTTCGACCAGCTAAAGGACATGCCTCGACGCTTATAATCGAAAACGGCGGCAATTTTTTTGCCGTCGAGTTCTGCAATATCAAGACGGTCAATTTTGCCGTTCAAAGACAACAAACGCTTATCCGGCAGGGCAATTTCATACTTACCAAGTGTATCCTGTGTATCCCGGACTTTGCCGAACGAAACTTCCGAAAGTGCCGGCCGGAAGCTCCCTGCGCGTACCATTTGCGCTATAGCAAGAACACAATCATCGAGCACTTCACCGGCGGAACTGATGATAAATGTATTGTGAGCGCTGCGGCGGACAAAGTTGGAAATAAAGGCATCCGTCTGCGTGAAATTCAATATCTGCTCGTTGAGTAATTTTAATAACTCATTGTCCTCAACCGTCGCAAAATCCGTATTTTCATCACCAAGCTTTTTCTGCAATGCATCCAGAACTCGATGGTAAAAATTACCCAGGTCCAGCGGCTCAAGTTTAAACTCTTCTCGTTCTTTTAACTCCAGCACATAACGGGCGAAATAATGATATGGACACGCAGCAAAACTGCTAAGTCTTGTCGCAGAACTCTTTACACGCTCACCAAAAAGCTCCGCAACTACATCTTTATCCAGCTCCGCACGATTGTCATAATTTATCGCTGAGAGCACATTCGAGCCTGACTTGGCAAGTTCTTTATCGGTGCACATACCCTCCAGTAATTCACTAAACTGCTCGCGAGAACCTTCAAGCGATTCACGAGACGTGTCCTTACCAAGTCCGCTGCAGAGCAAATCGACAAGTTCGCTCTTATTGTGGACCTTCTCAATTGCAACCTGTTCGCCCGCAATTGATTCTTCACCGAGATTTTCAAACAACGATTCAAGATTGTCTATAAATTGTGAGCGCGGCACGCCGCTGCCTTTATCATCAGTCACTGGATACGTAACACACAGAAATTCCGATGGTCGTGTAAATGCGATGTAGGCCAGGTACTGCCGTTCGGTAAGCTCTCGACTTTCTGTTGCCGCCAGCTCAAATCCCGCCGACTCGGCTGCGCTGCGGTCATCATCGGCTAATATACTGTCCGAACTGACCGGCACGGGAAACTGCCTTTGTGTCGCGCCTATCAAAAAAACCGCTTTCAAATCGGGGTGTCGGCTGCGCTCAATAGAGCCGACAAGAACCTGGTCCAGGCTCGGCGGTATGAAAGCCAGCGTCAACTGCGAAAATGCAGAATCGAGAATTGCAACATAATCATGACAGCTCATCTCCTGCCCCGCAAAGACCTCGACAAGCTCGTCAAATATATCTATCAGCTTATCGTAAAATTGCCTATGCTCATCAGCTGTTTGCTTATCGTTACTTGTTTCAGCCTCCTCAATCCACTCCCTGACTGTTTCTCTTACACCAAGCGTATTTAGAAAATCATAGATAGCCCGCACAAACTCATCCGCGCCTATCTTCTTTACCGAATTATCACCTGGACAGAGCCTGTCCCGAAGCTTAAGCAATGGCCCGATGGCCTTTAGCCGGATTTCGTTTATCTGCACCTCGTCATACTCATCATCTCCCGCAAAACGCCACGCCTCCCCGCTTGTCCAATCGCTCTCACTTATGCCGAATGCCAGACAGTAATTTTCCAGGACGTCAACATCACACCGCTCTATCGGCACAAGGTCTGTTTTAAGATATGTAAAAACATCACCGTAAGAAAAACCGCCCGTTACGACCTGCAGCGCCGAGCTTATAAGCTGGACTGCTGGATGCTGGTTTAATGATTTTCGCTTATCGATAAAAAACGGCACGCCATAATCATCAAAAAACGCCCTTACATAATGTTCATAGCGGTCGATGTCTGATGCGATAACCGCTATGTCACGATATCGATAATCTTTTTCCTTGACCAGTCTAAGTATTTGCCTTGCGACAAACCGTATTTCAGCACGAGCATTTGGTGCCGATATGATGCGAATGTTGGCAGCTGCCGGCAGTTTAGATGCTTCTAATTTGAATGCGTTTCGCTCAATATGAGCAAGTGGTCGACACGAAGAGAACCTGACCGGCTCGTCAAGAATTATTGGCCCAGCTAATTGAAGTTTGCATTTTCTTATTATCTCGACAAGAGCGGCATACGTTCGCTCAGTCGGACTAAAAATGCCAAACGGCTCTAACTTCGCGATATCGGGATTTGCCAAATCGACATTTGATGGGTCCAGACATAGCGCAATCTGTGCATCTGCGACCGCCTTCAGCAGCTCAGCTAAGATTGCAAGCTCCGCTGTCGTAAAGCCGGCAAAGCCATCAACCCATAGCTTCGCACCTTTAACAAAAGCCGCTGTCCCCACCGCACCGCAAGCACGAGTCAACTGAATATCAGGGTCAATAAACTTACCCTCGATAAACTCCAGATATTTTTTGAGAATTAGGCCGATATCGGCAAATTTCAGCGCAGCTAAATTATTACGTTCGTCTTTGGCCAATTCGCTCAGCAACTGGTCAATATCGTCCGGCGTCTTTGCATACTGGTGCATTTCAGTAATTGTCTGCGCCATTTGACGACCCAGTCCGGGCCAGCTCGCTGATGAGCCGAAGATTTTTAATTTACTCTTATTGTCTCGCAGAATCCGGTGGACTACCATTTGCCGGCCAATGCGTGAAAGAGCCGGCCTCGCCGTATTTTTACCTGACAGTAAAAATTGCAGACGGTCGAATGAAAGCACGTGCAGTCGGTTGTAGCCGGCGATTCTACCATCGGCCAGGATAGCACGTTCAGCCTGATACGTCGCCTGCTCCGGAACCAGCAGAATCAACCGCTGTCTGTCATCCGGCTGTAGTAAGGCATTGACAATCGCTTTTATACAAAAGCTCGTCTTGCCTGTACCGCTTCTGCCAAGAATAAATTGAACTGACATACAAATACCCTAAAGATAGGTTCAAGCGAACTCAAACGCTTTTTACCACAAATTCGCCGCCTTTTCAAACCTGTTATCCATTCCAATTTCGACCTGAATTTGGTATAATAGAAACGGTGAAAAAAATGGCGTTTACTAATATAAAAAAGTTACAGGCAGTTATCCTTACGGTTTCTATCTTTATACCTGTCCTCAGTTCAGCCTGCCTGGCCGATACATTCAAAAATCGCAAGACACAAGAGGTCCTCCATGGCTACGCAACCAGCCAGACCAAAGGCAGCGAAACCACCGTTCACACCAGGGAAAAAGGCAAACTCACGCTCAATCTGGCCCAGTGGCTGATAACAGGCGACCGTTTGGGCAGGAACAATAAGGTAATCATTCTTACACTCGATGACCATTTTGAGCTTCACATCGAAGCTGAGGCAATGAAAAAGGCAATAATCAAGTCCGCAGACGAAGGCCCCTTATTTATCTTGCTCGAGATAAGCACGCCGGGCGGGAGGCTTGACCGGATCCAGCGGATTTGCGGACAAATTGCGAAAACCAAACACTGCCGGGTCATTGCCTTTATCAGAGGCGGCAGACATAGAGGCGCTATATCGGGCGGTGCCGCCGTGGCCTTTGCCTGCGATCAGATTTTTATGGAAGATAACGCCGTCATAGGCGCCGCCTCACTGGTAGCAAAGTCTGCAACCGGCCCGAAAGAAATCAAAGAGGTTATCGGTGAAGAACTGGGCGAAAAGCTTATCTCCTCCTGGCGTGCTCATCTTGCCTCGATGGCTGAGCGACAAGGCCGACCCGGAATACTCGCTATGGCAATGGCGGACAGGGATATAGAAGTCATAGAGGTATCTCAGGGAAACAAGAAATTATATATTGACCCGGCCAACAAAAGACCTCAACAGAACACGGTCCACGTCTGGAGCAAAAAAGGCGCCCTCTTGACACTAACAGCACAAGATGCTGTCAGATGCGGTATAGCTGACAAAGTATTCGATTCGCGAGAGCAGCTTCTGGCGTTTTTACAGGCAGAAGACGCCCGTGTTGTAATGAATAATGATTTACAAAATGCCCGGCAGGAATTAAAAAGAGTAAAAGGACAAATAGAAAAAATAAGAAAGTCCCTTGACCTCAAAACACAGCAGCTCGAATACCAGCATCCTGCACCAAAGGTACTCAAAATCCTGCGAGACGCAAGAAGCGACTTCCAGACCCTGATAAAAATGGCAAAGAAATATCCCGATTTGAAACTTTCCACGCGGCCTTTCGAAGATGAGCTGAATACCATCGAGGCCGCCTACGACAAAATAAAAAGAACCACCCGAAGACGAAGATAGTTATCACTACGATTTCAAACCGCTAATCCCAAACTCTCCAGTCCCTGCCCCATCACATTTTAATCCGCCAAAAACACTACCGAGCAAACACCAATTAATTAAAACTCAAAATCCTTCTCTGCTCTTTGCCTTTTCAACATGCTCCGCCGCTTTTTTTCCTCCAATCGCCGCAGGCGCGCCCGCTCCGGCACTTTTGTTTTTTTTCGTACAGGTTTAGTCTTTAACGCCCCCCTCAATAACTCCTGAAATCGCTCTACGGCAGCTCTGCGGTTTGCCTTTTGTGTCCGAAACTTCTGCGAAACAACTCTTATTACTCCATCTTTATTAGCACGCGTTGACAGCCGGGCAAGTATTCGCTGCTTATGTATCTCGGAAAGACCCTTGCAGCCTGCCACATCAAAAAACAGCGTTACACGGGTATTGACCTTGTTTACATTTTGTCCCCCCGGCCCGCCGCTTCGCGACGCCTTGAAAACAAGCTCCTCCTCACTGATAAAGACACCATCGGTGATTTCAATCATAAGTCATCACTAATCAACTATCGACCTAAGGTTCCTTTTTGCGATTATTCTTCCCCTTTTCGAGAAGTTGAGCTATTTGTTTTAGCTGTTCGTTCATCTTTTCGACTTGCCTGCCGAGCTTATCAAGTTGCTTTTGGATAGTCTTTGAGCCAAGGATACTCGGAGCAAAGACAAGGAAAAATATCAGCGCTATCGCACCACCGAACGCAATAAAACTCACAGCCTGCCAAATTTTCTCTACAAGCTCATACATTCCCGCATCCATCGTCTTTCATCTCAACCATATCCTGACCGAAGCAAGGGGCCTTTCAAAATTAAAAACTGCGTCACATTTCTACCATTGCCGGCGAAGCGAGGCAATCTCAACCGCACAATTGTAAACCGCAGATTAGCAATTGTAAATTGTAAATTAAAAATCTCTCGTTTGTCATTCCCCCACAGCTTGTTCCCCGCGAAAGCGGGGTTCTGCCCCCAAATTTATTTTAGGGCCATTTTCTGCTCTCAACTCTTTGACAGCATCAATCACCACGGCAGTCAGCTTGCGGTTTTCTAAGCCTGAAATGCCGCGTGCTCACAGCCTTTAGATTGCTGTGAGATTGTGACAGGCAATACTTACGGTCCGCCTCCACCAGGCGGCGGTCTAAAAGTCGTGAATCTCCAGACTGTACCGGTGGTTTTGCCCCACTTATTGACCTCATCGATACGCCAGTAGTACGTAGTGTAATAAGCCATCGTGCCGGGGTCGAAAGTCGTGCCACTCTGGTTGCCCTGGAACATACCCGGACTGGTTGTGCCGAAGTACACATCGTGCGATGTGGCACCAGAGCCGGACGTCCAGCTCAAGTAGGCAGTGTATAGGCTGACGTTTGTTGCGCCGTCAGCGGGATTCGGATTGATCGCCTCACCGAGCTCAGCAAATTTTCCACCACCTTTATCTTTATCTATCACTTTAACTACATTTGTCCCCTCGAATACGGTTCCGTCCGTCAACTGGACGCTGATTGTCAGCTCGATATCGCCTACCTCAAGAATGGGCTGAACCTTTTCTCGGCTGAACCTGGCTGTCACAACTTGCTTTTCTTCATCAACAAAGAATTGCTCAGGTTCGATTTCATACTCAAGGAGGATGTTGTGGGAATCAATATCAGCAATTTCAGTGACATCATAACCTTCAGGCAGCCAGAGAAACGCGGCAATCCATTTACCTTTGCTGGCGAGGTTGATGGTACGAGGGACAATCCTTACCTCGGCGGGTACTGGCGGACTGCACTCATACTCATACGCACCCATATCAATGACTGGGATGCCGTCGTTATTTCCATCGAGTAAACGTGGATTGCCGTCGAGGTCTGTTTCATTTGGCCTTGGTACATAGTTTGGGTTGCCAGCGTCGATGCACGGCGAATCCGGCAGCAGATGATAATCATTGTTGTTTGAATCTACAAAACACGGATTTGCGTCAATGTTGCCTTCACCGGGCCAGCCGCCTTGGATGTTGCTGTAGGTTATATTAGCTCCGTTACCAGTTATTTCGCCACCATCATTGCCCCAAAGAATGCAATTGGTCAGTGTTGGGCTGTTATAGGCGTTGAGCATACCACCGCCGCTAGACGCCCAGTTGCCGCTGAAGGTGCAATTGGTCAGTGTTGGGTTGCTGTAGACGTTGAGCATCGCACCGCCATAGTATGCCGAGTTGTTGCTGAAGGTACAGTTGGTTAGTGTGGGTGTACCTGGGCTACAAAGGGGTGGTTGTGGAAATGGCCAAGTTGGATTGTCTGCTGTGTTTTCCATTCCACCACCACTATGTCCCGCCGAATTCATGACAAAGGTGCAGTTGATTAGTATCGGGCTGCCACACTTGTTGTACATCCCACCACCAGTCTCATGGGGACGATGAAGAGGCCCTGTGGGGTACATGAGGTTGGCATTTCCACCAGTGATTATTAAACCATTCATTATGGTAGTTGCATCAGTTCCGCTGCCGTTAGCAACATGATAGCTATTCTCGGCCCTGCTCGGATGGTCAAGTAGGTCACAAGGTTCGAGCACATCTATATCTATTGATATCGTTGCCTCCAATGTCGCCACTAAGGATGGTTTTATAGGTGCCTATATGCCTCTTGTTGGGATCTGCTTCACCAAAACCTGCAAAGCCGCCTTTAATTGCAACACCATTAATAAGTTGAAATGTAGCTTCCCTATCACCAGGCGTCTTAC
>SDBU01003161.1_pt1 | contig 21151 bp, 20 predicted proteins | sample 2277071 | NCBI WGS metagenome assembly SDBU01 (sample SAMN10397929, study PRJNA504765) | marine sediment metagenome | isolation source: marine sediment core GS08_GC12, 126 cmbsf | place: Arctic Ocean: Gakkel Ridge, Loki's castle | collected 2008
CAAGGCCAAACAAAGGGGAGACGCTGAAAACTGCCCTTTCTAAAATAATCCCTGAAAGGTCAAGTCCACGCAGGTCAATGCCTGCTTCAAAAATCTTCCTTGAAAGGTCGAGTCCTTCGGCTGTGCCACCGTTTTCTTCTATTAACCTGAGCATATCTTCACGGGTAAGAGGCTTCTCTTTTTCTTTACGTTCTTCTTCTCCCATAGCTAAAATCTCTCCACCTCCTCCATCAGCGTCGTCACAAAATCCCTTTCCTCAACCACTCCAATCTTTTCGCCTTTTTTGAAGAGGACGGCTCTGCCTTGGCCGCAGGCGATGCCCACATCGGCATCTTTAGCTTCGCCGGGGCCGTTGACCACACAGCCCATCACGGCTACCTTGATTGGCTTGGTAATCTTTATAAGCTCTTTTTCTACTGCTTCAGCCAGTTTAATAATATCAACCTCAGTCCTTCCACAAGAAGGGCAACTGACCAGTATCGGGCCGTGCTGGCGCAGGTTCAGGCTCTTCAGGATTTCATAACCGGCGATAACCTCTTCTCTGGGGTGAGCGGTCAGTGAAACCCGGATGGTATCGCCAATGCCCAGGTAGAGCAGGGTGCTGATGCCTACGGTGCTGCGGATAATGCCAGTTCTCGGCGGACCAGCCTCGGTAATGCCGATGTGCAGGGGGTAAGGTATCTTTTGAGCAATGTCCTGATAGGCTTCGATGGTGGTCGGCACATCAAAGGCTTTAAGGGAGACCTTAATCAGGTCGAAGTCAAGGCTCTCCAGTAATTGTATTTGCTCTAATGCTGCCTCGACCATCTGTTGGGCAGTGTTTAGTTTCGGGTTGGCCTTTCTCGGCAGGCTGCCGGCATTCACCCCGATGCGGATGGGGACATTCCTCTCTTTGGCAGATTGAACTACGGCTTTAACCTTCTCCGGTTCGCTGATATTGCCTGGATTTAAGCGGAGTCCGTCAGCACCAGCCTCAAGGGCGGCTAAAGCCAGTCGATAATCAAAGTGAATATCAGCGATTAAGGGTATGGAAATACTTTTTTTAATAGCGGCGATAGCCTCGGCGGCCTGCCTGTCCGGTACAGCCACTCGCACCAGCTCGCAGTCGCATTCTTCAAGCTCCTTAATCTGGTTAATAGTTGACATAACATCACGGGTGTCTGTATTGGTCATGGATTGCACCACGATGGGGGCATCTCCACCAACAGTTACCTTGCCAATTTGAATAGGTTTACAAACCCGCCGAGGATTCATGTGATTATTTATCTACCTCTTCCCCTTCAAATGAGGTCGTTTAGTAATTTCTATCGTCATTGCGAGCGAAGCGAAGCAATCTCATAATCATTTCTGAGGTTGCTTCGTCGCTGACGCTCCTCGCAATGACTGTTTGAATTATTAAGCGCTCTTTTCAAGCTTCCCTTGATAAATGTATTTAGCTTAGGGTATTAAGCTTTCTCCACTTATGATACGCATAATGTCCTGGTAGGTGATGGCAAAGAAGAATAACAGGAACATGACCATGCCGATAATGTGAACTATCCCCTCCGTCTTAGCTGAGATGCGCTTACCACGGCGAATCCATTCCAGAAAGAGGAAGGTAATCCGGCCACCATCTATCGCCGGCAGTGGGAATAAATTCATTATACCCAGTATTAAGCTGATTAGGGCGGCGATTTGTAGTAAGGGTATGGTGCCAGCCTCAGCTACCTCACCGGTTAGCTGGGCAATACCGATCGGCCCCAAAAATGAGGCTGGTGCTTTTGCTGTGAATACACTGACCAATCCATCCACCCACAAAACCACGTTCTCAATTAGTTCGGCTGCGCCCAGGGGTATTGCCTGCCAGAAGGGGTAGCGCTTGATAAATGTGGTTGAATTTATGGTTTTAATGACGATGCCAATCGCCCCCTGGCCTTCCGGCGGTTTCCATCGGGGAATGACCTGGACACTCACGCTGGTTGAGTCCGGGTGCTGGATTAGCAAGGTAGTCTTTTTACCCAGGTTTTCCATGATATGTTGGTGCAGTTCACCGTTGTTACGCACTGGCTGGTCATTTACGCTCAGGATAATGTCTCCGGCCTCAATACCGGCCATAGCGGCTGGTGAGTTTGGGGCTACCTCCTCCGCCACTACCTGTCCGATTACTACCTCGCGTGGCAGCATGTAGCTGGCTGAAAGTAGTAGTAGCGCCAGCAGGAAGTTCATTAGTGAACCGGCACTGAGAATGAGCAGCCTGGTGCCCCGGTTCTTACCGGCCAGGCTCCTTGGCTCCGTGGGGTCTTCTTCACCGGTTAACTTGTTAAAGCCGCCAAAGGGGATGGCGTTTAGTGAGTAGCGGGTTTCCCCCCATTTGAATGATATTAGCCGGGGGGGAAAGCCTAGGCCAAACTCTTCAACCCTTACCCTTGCTGTCTTGGCGGTAATGAAGTGTCCCAGTTCGTGGGCCAAGAGGATTACTGACAGAACTGCTAAACCTATTATTATATTGATTACCATAGATTATCTCCGCTGATAAGCTGCCTGGCTTTTTCTCTGGCCCAGGTATCAGCCGCCATAATCTCCTCCAGAGTAGGGTGGGCTTTGGCTTCATGCTCTTCCAACGTCCGCTCTACAAGCCTGGCGATGTCAGTAAATTTGATGCGTTGAGACAGGAAAAGCTCAACAGCTACCTCATCGGCGGCACAGAGCGCTGCCGGGCAGGTTCCCCCTTGCTTTCCCGCTTCAATAGCTAACTTGAGGCAAGGAAAGGTATCAAAGTCAGGTTGTTCAAAGCTCAGGTCTTTAATATTATTCCAGTCAAGCCTGGGAAGCTGCGGATTGGGTAGGCGCTCAGGATAAGACAGGGCGTATTGAATGGGTAAGCGCATATCGGGGCAACTTAGCTGAGCTTTAACGGAGCCATCTATAAATTCTACCATAGAGTGTATAAAACTCTGGGGGTGAATTAGAACCCTGATATTATTGATGGGAATGTCAAATAGCCAGTGTGCTTCAATTACCTCAAGCCCCTTGTTCATCAAAGTAGCCGAGTCAATGGTGACCTTCCTTCCCATCTGCCAGGTAGGATGCCTCAGGGCATCCTCAGCGGTAATCTTGTCCAGCTGTGCCGGTGAGTAGTGGCGGAAGGGCCCTCCGGAGGCAGTTAAAATAAGCTGGGCTGCCGACCGTGTTTCACCCCTCAGGCACTGCCATATAGCGCTATGCTCACTATCAATGGGCAGAATCTGGGCACCATTTAGTTTCGCCTCATTGGTGATAATCTCACCGGCCATAACTAATGGTTCCTTGTTAGCCAGGGCAACATTTTTTCCGGCCTTTACCGCTGCCAGTGTTGGGGTTAGTCCTGCTTTCCCAGAGGTAGCAATAACAACAGTGTCCACCTGGGGATGACTGGCAATTTCTTCCAGCGGCAGGAGTTGGTATTCAGCATTAGCCAGGCGAGCTTTTTTGTCCTGGTAATAGACGAATCTAGGTTTGAACTCATTGATTTGCTTGGCCAGCAAATCAATGTTCTTCCCGGCTGCCAGCCCCACTACTTGGAATCGGTGAGGCAGGGCACGAACCACCTCGAGTGTTTGCTGACCTATGGAACCGGTTGAACCCAGAATAGCCAACCGCTTTACTGTATTACCCATATCACATATTATCATACAACAAATTTAAAGCTTAGGTCATTAGCAGAGGTATTCAAGGGCAAGCCACACCTAGAGAAGCTATTAGAGAGAAAGGGCAGAAAACCTATGCTGTAAGCAGGCAAGCGGTCTTGTGGCGGGATATACTTATTAGAAAGGAGGCATATCAAAATGCCTAAGTGCTTAAGATGCAATAGAGTTGAAGTTGCTGCTGATGAATTATACTGTGAATCTTGTAAAGCACCAGCCAAACAAGCCAATCTCAGAGAGTCAAGAAATATGTGGGCTCTTATTGGATTGGTTATTCCTTTATGTAATTTTGTAGGCTGTTACTTCTGGGCGAAATACAAAAGCAGAAGTAAATGGTTTACATTACTAGGATTCTCAGGATTGATTGGCTACATAATACTGGCATTTCTTAAAAATAAGAGCACTATCACAGAAAGTAACCCTCAATGAGACTGAACAGAGCAATCGTTGACCAGCTCCACTTGTGGCGGGACTTGCTTAACTGAGGCTCCGGGCGTCCGCTCTAGCTCTTTTTGGGTGGGCCAAACTTGGGGAGACGCGCCCCATCGCCAGATTTGTCTGGCGTTCCGTCTTTATTCGGCCTAGCGATGTTCCCCTCTTTCTGCGTCGGCGTCCTTGGCCACTTCTTTGGCATTTTATTAACCCCCTAATTTATGTGCTCACGGCTGCCACTTCTGGCAACCGCTCAGCTCTTTTTGATTGCCTTTTTGACTTCCCTTAGCGTCTTATTCGGAGCTCGCCGGTGGATTTCTTTCTCTGGGTTACCCTTGACGCCATGCTGGTGAACAATCTTTTCTCCCATTCTTCTCCTCCTGAGTCCAATTTTATTCTACCATAACTGTGTGTGTCAAGCGGTCTTGTGGCGGGATTTGATGAAAAATTGAAAAGGGGTGATAAAGTGAGGGGCGGGTGGAGTAGACGGATACCTGAGCTGGAGAGGAGAGGGTAATTACATCTACATTCCCCATGCCACATAATAGTATACCACTATGCCGGCAAAGACAATGCTGTCCATCCGGTCAAGGACACCCCCGTGCCCTGGGATTAGCCTGCCTGAGTCCTTCACTCCCATATTGCGTTTGAACAGAGACTCGACAAGGTCACCGAGTTGACCGAAAATGCTGACTAGCAAGCCCAGGAGTATTGCCTGCCCCCAGTGGAGGTCAAGGCTAAGAGGCGTGGGGAGGATAAAGAGCAGGCTAACGATGATAGCACCAAGGATTCCGCCAACGGCTCCTTCCCAGGTTTTGCCAGGACTAATGTGCCGGGCAAGGTAATGCCTGCCCAAAGCTCTACCAGTAAAGAAAGCAGCGGTATCAGAAGCAAAGGTAGTAAATAGAGTAAGAAATACCCAGTTTCTGCCGTCATCCAGACCTCTTAGTGCTACCAGATAACTTAGCAGCCACCCCACATAGAGAATCCCGGCTATCGTCCATGCCCAACCGCTAAAAGCTTTCTCCTTCTGCGCTCGCAGGAGGAACCAGATTAGGGATAGCAGCACTGCTGAGGTCAATAGGAGCGGCGTAAGTAGGTTAAGGTCAAAGTGAGATTCAAGGATGGATAGCAAATCTGAATCGCGACTAAGGACGAAGAGCAGAGTCCAAATCAGCCCAAAGTAGGTGAGTGGTGGCACCTTAGAGGCAGCGACCAGTCTGTAGAATTCAAAGACAGCCAGTACTCCCCAGATAGCCACTAATACGGTGAACCAAGGTAATGGTTCATCAAACCAGACGGCAGCAATAAGGAGGGGAATACCTACCAGTGCAGTTATGACCCTTTTCTTGAGCATACTTATTACTGGGCTTATAATCCACCAAAGCGCCTTTGCCTCTGGCTATATGATAGTAGCGCTCTGTCTATGTCTTTCTTACCAAAGTCAGGCCATAAGACTTTGGTGAAGTGATATTCGCTATAAGCTGTTTGCCATATCAGGAAATTACTAAGCCGGGTTTCATCACCGGTGCGAATTAATAGGTCAACATTGGGTAAACCATCGGTATAGAGATACCTACTAAATAGTTTCTCGTCTATATCTTGAGGCGCAACGTTTTCGGTGATGAGACGGCGGACTGCATCTAAAAGCTCAGCGCGCCCCCCGTAATTGAAGGCTAGGCTAAGGGTCATCCTGGTATTGTTTTTGGTTAGCTCTACCGCGCTATTTATGGCTAGCTGCAGAATTTGCGGAAGTTCACTAAGCCGCCCAAGGTGGCGGAGTCTGATACCCTTCTCATGAAATTCTGGGATATATTTGTCTATAAACTCCCCTAACAGGTCGAACAAACCTGTAACCTCCTCTTCGGGGCGGGCCCAGTTTTCCGTAGAGAAACCGTAAAGTGTTACATATTTTATTGGGTATTCGTTAAGGTACTTAATCATACGGTGCATGTTTTCTGCTCCTTCCCAGTGGCCTTTAAGCCTGGGTAATCCACGCCGTTCTGCCCACCTGCCATTACCATCGGGCACCATGGCTATGTGGTTGGGGAGCAGAGTAAATTTTTTCGTAGTTGATGCCTTAGTCATCATTTTGCCACTTGTATTAAAGAATGTCTTTTTAGTTGGAAAACTTAGTCCTGCTTAATGGTTGGCTGCTGATTCTGGGCTTAATCTTGTTGGGTGAGGCTTCGTCATACAGCCCTAGCTCCTTTAATTTTTGTGGAGTAGGTGTACCGGTCTTTATATCCCACCCACGTTCATCATAGTAGTCATCAAGCAAGCTCTCCACACCTTGTTCGGTTAAGGTTTTAGTTTTATAGTAATCAGTCATTGCATAGTCTTTACCTCTGGCTTTGAGAGGTTTAAACCAGACTGCCGGGGCTTCATCATCCTTGCGGCTAAATCCTGCCCTGACATTGAGAAGCTTGAACATATTCCATGCGCGCTCGGCGCATCGCATAAGCTTAGCCGGGGTGGCTTCAATACCGGTGATAGCTGAGTAAAACTCGGCAATGGTTTTTACATGGTAGAACCTGTTGATCCAGGCTCGGTTACACAGGCTTAGACAATTGAATAGAGAGTACCAATCCTCACTATATCGGCTGAGTCGCCCCGGGTTAAATGAGGTTGCCCCAACAATTCGTTTCACTGCTTCATCAGGTGCGCCCATTCTCTCAGAGTGCCTCTCGAAGTCCTCTAAAGTTCGACCAGGGTCATAGGAAGGAGAGCCGGCTGCAGCCACATGAGCCCCCCTTGGGGTAGTAATCTGCTCAAATTCCATCGTTCCTAGGCTGCCTAGTCTTGGATCGCGAACAATGCTACGTCCTTTAATGTGCACCGCGTAAGCCTCTGCGCCTCTGCCGATTCTTCGAGCCGCTCCCAGTGCACCCTCAGCCAGTATGTCACCTAAACCTTTTCTATAAGCAGTGAGTTGCATCAAATTCATGATAGTATCATAGTCGTCGTTCAATTCTATTCCGCCAGTGTCTTCTTTTGAGATAACCCCGTTTTGGTAAAGGTTAATTATGAGCTTCACTACATTTTGGAATTGATGATGACAGAGACCATATCTATTGATAGCATCCTGATAGTTTGCTTCTTTGAATAGTTCTTCGGCGGCAGTATCGCCACCAAAGTTGCGAGCGCTGAAATGGGTGCAGTAGGTTACCATGCTTCTGCCTTCGCCCGCTTCTATCTTAACTCTTTCCTTTTCAGCCAGAGGGCAGCTGGCACAGGCAACGAGTTCTCTTGACTGGGCATGCATCTCGGCCATGGCTGCTCTATCTTTAGCGTCGGCAGGTATGTGTGTGTTGCCGTGTTTCAAAAATGTCTCACGCCCGGGCCATTGTTGTACCCGTTCGTGCAGATGATTAATCAGCCTCATGAATCTGACCGGATGGGCAACCCTTACCTCTTTGTTTCCTTGCTGAACAACTATAGCCTTGAGCTTCTTTGAGCCCATGACCGCCGGCAACCCACCGCTGCCGACAGTCCCTAATTTATCCATGGAGGTAATTGAAATCTTGACCAGGTTCTCTCCGGCTGGCCCAATGGGGATAATGCTGGATACGGGATAACTCTTTCTCAACTCATCAACCGTTTCGAAGATGTCTTTGCCCCATAGATGGCTGGCATCACATATTTCAGCACCGTCCTCGGTAATATTGAGATATACTGGGTGGCTGGCTTGGCCGCCAATAACGGCATGGTCGTATCCGTTTGATTTAAGCATCCAGGCAAAGTGTCCGCCGGTAGCAGCCGTGGCAAAGGCATTATTTAGCGGAAACTTGGTGGTGAAGGTTGTCTTGGCGGCTCCCGGGACCAACGTGCCGGCGAAGGGTCCGGTACTGATAATGATTAGATTTTCTGGAGAAAGAGGAGCAACATCTGGGGGAATAAGATCATAAGCCAATTTATTGCTGATTCCGTAGCCACCAATGAAGGATTCTATCAGTTCAGGGGCAAGCCTCTCCTTCCTTGCCTTCCCACTGGTTAGGTCAATATGTAGAATGTTACCAGCGTAACCACAGATATCCATCTTATCTATCCTACGTCCTCCTTTCCTGGACTAAGGCGCCATAAGGGCAGAATCTAGCACAAATACCACAGTTATTACATTCCTCAGTGAAGGATACCTCAAATTCACTAGCGCCATTATTTGCCCTCAGCACTTTGATATAAGCCCTGGAAGGGTTAAACGCCCGCTCAAATCTGAAGGAACAACGCAGTTGGCATATCAAACAGCCAGTACATAGCGATGAACTGACTCTGATGGGTCTACCCTTTTTGCGAATTGTCAAGATGTTCTCCTCCCTGCCTTCAAGGAAATGGTTTGAGGTCTTTTTGCTCTAAACTAGACCTCCATTAGTTCTGCTTCTTTATCTCGTCCGATTTGCTCGGTATCGGCTATGAAGCTATCAGTAAGCTTTTGTAACTGGTTTAAGGCACGCTTATGCTCATCCTGAGATATATCCTTATTTTTTTCTAAATCTTTTAGTTCATCCATAGCTTCACGTCTTAGATTGCGTACTGCTACCCTTCTTTCTTCAACCCGCCTTCGCACTACCTTAGTTAGCTCCTGCCGTCGCTCTTCCGAGAGTGGCGGGATATTTATTCGAATTACATTCCCATCGCTAACCGGGTTTAATCCCAGGTCAGACATCTGGAAAGCCTTCTCTATACTGCGGATACTGCCTTTGTCCCAGGGTTGGATGACGAGGAGTCTGGCATCAGGCACAGAAATGCCAGCGATTTGATTAAGCGGAGTAAGGACGCCGGCATATTCTACCTTGACATGTTCTATTAAGGTGGGTGTGGCACGTCCAGTGCGGATAGTGGCTAATTCTTGTTTCAAACCCTCAACTGTCTTCTGCATTTTTACTTCAATATTCTGTAAAGATTCGCTAGCCATTTTCCTTCTCACTGGATACCATAGTGCCAATAGGCTCACCGATTATCGCCCTTTCTATACTACGTGGAGCTTGGAGGTCGAAAACGATTATCGGCAGCTTGTTTTCTAGGCATAGTGAAAGAGCGGTGGCGTCCATTACTTCCAAACGCATATTTAGAGCTTCGAGGTAAGTCAGCTTGTCAAACTTCTTGGCACTTGGGTTTTTAAGGGGGTCAGCACTATATATGCCATCAACGTTGTTCTTGGTCATAAGTAGAACTTCTGCCTCAATCTCTATAGCTCGCAGGGCGGCGGCGGTATCAGTAGACATATATGGATTGCCAGTGCCACTGGCGAAGATAACTACCCTGCCTTTCTCTAGATGGCGAATGGCACGGCGTCTAATGTAAGGCTCAGCCACTTGCTGAATGTTGATGGCTGACTGGGTTCTGGTAATTACTCCCTCTCTTTCCAGTGTGTCCTGGAGAGCAAGGGCATTTATCACTGTAGCTAACATCCCGGCGTAGTCAGCGGTGACCCTATCCATTCCATCCTTCTCAGCCTGAGACCCGCGCCAGATGTTACCGCCACCAACAACAATAGCTACACTTACTCCCATAGCCATCACCTGCTTAATTTGCTTGGTAATTTTTTTTAAGGTAGGGGCGTCAATCCCGTAATTCTTTTCGCCGCCGAAGGCCTCACCACTGAGCTTGAGCAAAACACGCTGATATTTGGTAGTAGTCATTACCTTCTTTTACACACTCTCAATATAATTTGAATGTCCCTAATAATCCAGTAATAGCTCCTTACATCTTTTCCCCAGTTTGAATAGCACACTCTCAATATGATTTACTACTCTACTAGTGCGAATCTAGCGAATCTGCTTACCTTGATATTCTCTCCTACTTTGGCGATAGTTTCATTGATAATATCTTGTACGGCCATATCAGTGTTCTTAATGTAAGGCTGAAGAAGCAGACAAGCAGTTTGAGGTTCTATATCGGCTCCCTCAGGGGCTTTTTCCCGTGAGATAAATTGGGGGGACATGGCGGCTACTTGCATTGCCAGGTTATGAGCCAGTTCCTTGAATTCGTCAGTGCGGGCGACAAAGTCAGTCTCACAATTCACTTCAACCATAGCTCCAATGCGCCCTCCGCTATGGATATAGGCTTCGATTAGCCCTTGAGAAGTTGAGCGCTTCCTTTTTTTCTCCGCCATAAAAAGGCTCCGTTGCTTTAGAATCTCAAGAGCCTTTTCCGTGTCCCCCTCTGTTTCAAGGAGAGCATTTCGGCACTCCATAATACCAGCTCCAGACTGTTCTCTTAGCTCCTTCACCCTATCTGTTGAGATTTGCAAACTCTCCTCCTTGCTTATTTATCATCAGGAGTAAAAATAAGAGGCTCGGTAGTTTCCGTAACCTCAGGTTCTGTCAAGCCTTCTTCTTGTCCTTTCTCTACTGTAATCTCGACCTGGCTAGTTCTGCCTTCAAGAACTGCGTCGGCAATCTTATTGCATATTAGCTTGATGGCTCTAATGGCATCGTCATTAGCCGGGATAGGATAGTCTATCTCATCAGGGTTACAGTTGGTGTCGGCTATAGCCACAACTGGTATTCCTACACGTTTGGCTTCAGCTAAAGCAATCCTCTCCTTTGTCGGGTCAACAACGAATAGAGCCGTCGGCAGGCTAACCATCTCTTTGATGCCACCCATTTGTCGATTAAGGCGTGAGATCTCTTCCTCAAGTTTTAGGGCTTCTTTTTTAGGTAGGCGGCTAAATTCCCCCCTGGCTTGCTGGTCTTCCAAACGAACCAGGTAGTCTATACGGGCTTGGATAGTAGTAAAATTAGTCAGTACCCCGCCTATCCAGCGTTGGTTGACATAATACATCTCGCAGCGCTTAGCTTCTTCTTCTATGGTCTCCTGAGCCTGCTTTTTGGTGCCGACGAAAAGGATACGGCCACTGTCAGCTGCTACCTGACTGATAAAGTCGCAGGCTTTGTCCAACATACTGGTAGTTTGCTCCAGGTCAATGATATGAATACCATTACGCTTGGTAAAAATGTATTTCTTCATACGAGGGTGCCAACGACTGGTCTGGTGTCCAAAGTGAGCCCCGGCTTCCAGAAGTTGTTTAATGCTAGCGCTATCTGGCAAATTCGAACCCCTTTCTAGCTATTAGCTGGCTTAAAGCCTAACAGAGTATAGCATATCATCTAGTAAGCAGCAACAGCAAGGTTAAAGCAGCTAAAAAAGTAGTTATTAGGGGTTGACAAAAAGTATTTTAATATTTATACTAGGAAAACGGTTGCCTATTGCTGTATTTCTACCGTGACTAGAAAATAAAAGGATGTTTTTCAGCGATGATAGGCGGTGATAGCCACGATGTTGAAAGGAAGGTCATTTCCATCTTGAGGGTTCTCCATAATGCCCCACAACCTCTTGGGGCCAGGCTTATTGCCCACCAGTTGAAGGGGTACGGGGTGGAGCTGGGAGAACGTGCGGTAAGGTACCATCTTAAGTTAATGGATGAACGAGGGCTGACCAATCCCTTACCAAGGAGGGATGGTAGAGAGATTACACCATTGGGCATAGAAGAACTGAATAACGCCTTAGTAACTGATAAGGTCGGTTTTGTACTGGAGAAGATAGAGCTCCTGGCTTTTCGCACTTCTTTCGACATAGAAAGACGCAGTGGCTTGGTGCCGGTTAATGTTTCCTTCTTTCCTAAAGAGAGGTTTGCTGAGGCTCTTCAGGTGATGAAGAAAGCCTTTAGGGCTGGACTTTGTGTTAGCGATTTAGTGGCGGTGGCATCAGAGGATGATAAATTAGGTGACGTGCTTGTGCCCAAGGGTAAGGTGGGTTTGGCTACTGTCTGTAGTCTGATAATCAACGGTAGTTTACTCAAAGTGGGCATTCCCATAGATTCTAGATTCGGGGGAGTGCTTCAGATGCGAAATAACCGGCCGTTACGCTTTGTCGATCTTATTTATTATTCTGGCTCCACCTTGGACCCGTCGGAGGTATTTATCCGAGCTAAGATGACCGATGTCCAGGGTGTGGTCAGACAAGGGGAGGGGAAGGTGCTGGCTAACTTCCGTGAGTTACCTGCCCGGTGCCAATCTTTAATGGAGGAGGTTACCAATCGGTTAAAAGAGGTGGGACTGGGTGGACTGACTATGGTGGGTAATCCCAGTGAAGCGGTCTGTGGCATATCGGTGGGTCTAAATAGAATCGGGATGATACTTATCGGTGGACTGACGCCAGTGGCTGCCGCCGCGGAAGCGGGCATAGAAGTAGAAAATCAGGCAATGAGCACCCTGCTTGACTATAAAGACTTAGTAAAATTTCAAGAGCTTATATAAGGGGTGGGATATGAAAGAAATAAAAGTTATACCTTGCCTGGATGTAAAGGATGGAAGAGTGGTTAAAGGGGTAAGGTTTGAAAATCTCAGGGATGCCCGTGACCCGGTGGAGGCAGCAGAAGCCTACTGTCGTCAAGGAGCTGATGAGCTTGTTTTCCTTGATATCTTCGCCACCGTGGAGAGTAGAAAGACTCGTTTTGAATGGGTGAAAAGGGTCTGTGAGGTGGTTACCGTTCCCTTTGCTGTGGGTGGTGGCATCGCTAGTCTTGAGGATATGAAGACATTGTTTGACCTCGGCGTGAACAAGGTCTCGATAAATACGGCTGCTGTCAGGAGTCCTGAGCTTATAGAAAGGGCAGCTAAGGAATTTGGCCGGGATAGCTTGGTGGTGGCCATTGATGGCAGGAAGAATCCACCGGGTAGTGGTCTGCCGCGACTGGAGGTGGTGGTTAAGAGCGGTAACGAGGCTACCGGTATAGAGATTGTTGACTGGGCAAAGCGGGTAGAAGAGATGGGTGCCGGTGAGATTTTACTCACCAGCAAGGATGCTGATGGAACAAAGGAAGGATACGATTTAGAGATGACCAGAGCCGTAGCCGAGGCGGTTAATATTCCGGTTACAGCTTCCGGTGGTGCCGGCAAATTAGAGCACCTTTATGATGCCGTGGTCACCGGTAAGGCATCAGCGGTTCTGGCTGCTTCCATCTTCCACTTCGGTGAGATTTCAATACCGCAGGCCAAGAGCTTTCTAAAAGAGAAGGGGATACCCGTACGAATATAATCTAAAACATAAAGGGAAGGAGTGTTTGACAATGAATCTACAGCGACCAAATTCTAATGAAGCCACCAGAACCGCCAATCGTTCCAGGAGTGTAGTGCCGATGAGCGGTCTCTGCAGCCGCTGCCTTGACGGTTGCACAGGAAATTGTGAGGTATTTAAGGCCACCTTTCGCGGTCGGGAGCTAATTTATCCTGGTCCGTTCGGTGATATCACTGCCGGCGGTGACAAGAACTATCCCATTGATTACTCACATCTCAATATTCAGGGATACGCCCTGGGAACCGAAGGACTGCCGCCTGGTGTTGTTGGTGACCCGGATACGGCTACTTTTCCGTCGGTAAATACCTTAACAGAATATGGCTGGGATAAAAAAGTCAGGATGAGAATCCCTGTTTTTACCGGCGCTCTGGGTTCTACAGAGATAGCCCGCAAAAACTGGGAACATTTCGCCGTTGGGGCGGCCCTCAGTGGCGTTACCCTGGTCTGTGGCGAAAACGTTTGTGGTATTGACCCAAAGCTTGAGCTTGATTCAAATAGCAAAGTTGTTTCGGCACCGGATATGGACCGTCGCATCGAAGTCTATCGACGCTACCATCAGGGGTATGGCGAAATCCTGGTGCAGATGAATGTGGAGGATACCAGACTGGGTGTTGCCGAATATGTTAGCCGGAAGCATGGTCTGGATACCATTGAATTGAAATGGGGACAGGGTGCTAAATGTATCGGCGGTGAGATTAAGGTCAATAGTCTGGAACGGGCACTGGAACTTCAGAAACGTGGTTACATTATTACCCCCGACCCCCTAAATCCAATTACCCAGGAAGCCTTTAAGGAGGGCGCACTGAAGGAATTTGAGCGCCACAGCCGTCTCGGTTTTATTGATGAAGAAGGTTTTTACGCTGAAGTTAAGCGTCTGAGAGCCCTTGGCTTCAAACGCATTACCCTGAAAACCGGTGCCTACGGTCTGCGCGAACTGGCTATGGCTATCAAGTGGGGTTCAAAAGCGAAAATTGACCTGCTTACCATAGACGGTGCTGGCGGTGGTACAGGTATGAGTCCCTGGCGAATGATGGAAGAATGGGGAATGCCCGGTCTTTATCTCCATTCAGCGGCTTATGAGTTTTGTAAGAAGTTGGCCGATAGCGGCGAGCGTCCACCCGATATTGCCTTTGCGGGTGGCTTCAGTAGCGAGGACGGCGTTTTCAAGGCACTTGCTCTCGGGGCACCTTTTGTTAAAGCAATTTGTATAGGGCGGGCTTTAATGATTCCCGGTATGGTGGGTAAGAATATTGCCCAGTGGCTTAAGGATGGTAAGTTACCCAATACCGTAGGCCAGTTTGGCTCGACTGTGGAAGAGATATTTATTAACTACGAAGAAGTTAAGGATATCGTCGGTGCTGACGAAATGAAGAACATCCCTCTGGGCGCACTGGGAATTTATAGCTATGCTGATAAGCTCAGGGTTGGCTTGCAGCAGTTGATGGCTGGCGCTCGGTGCTTCAGTGTACCGGTAATTACCCGGCGTGAGCTTATGTCGCTGACTGAGGAATGTGCCAAGGTTACTGGAATACCTTATCTTATGGATGCCTACCGTGAAGAAGCAATGAAAATTTTGACCGGGTAAACTGGTAACTCTTCTGGCAAGAATCAGTTGTTAAATAGAGGGGGCTATCTTTAATAGGGATAGCCCCTTAAAGATTGACAAGGCTTTATCATAGCATTATGATAGGGATTAAGGAGGGTTAAGGACCCAGAGATGCAAATTAGGAAAACGTATAAAGAGGTAAGCCCCGAGCTACTCTATCATGAGATAAGAGATTTTACCCAGAAGCAGGGGGCAGTTATCGGTGAAGCAAAGCTGGAAACATATTCTGTGCCTGGTGACTCATCGTCATTTATTTCTCGCGGCACACTAGCTTTCAAGATTCAGGATAAGTCAGGCAAAACTGAAAAAGAATGCCTCAGGGCGCATATTGTAGGTTCAGCTAAGGGTGAAACGAAGCTAATGCTTGATATAGATGAGAAGCTATTTCCTAAGCAGAAGATCTCTGCTTTGCAAGATGACCTAGACTTTATTTTTGGCTCATACGAGGTAAAGCCTCGTTAGATAGCTTATCCAGAATTTGGCAGCCTTGATTTTATTTTCTCTTAGGATAGTCCTCTGAGGTAAGCGTCTATAGATGCAGCGGCTCGTTTGCCGGCGCCCATAGCACTAATTACTGTGGCGGCACCGGTAACTATATCACCACCAGCCCAGACCCCTGGCTTTGAAGTCCTGCCGGTAGCCTCGTCAGCTACCACTGTGCCTCGCTTGGTGGTTTCCAGACTCTCGGTAGTAGAAGCAATAAGAGGGTTGGGCGTGGTGCCCAGAGCTACTATTACTACGTCTACATCAATAACGAACTCACTCCCCGGCTTGGCAATAGGGCGCCGCCGTCCACTTTCATCAGGCTCACCTAGTTCCATTTCGTAGCACTCCATACCAATCACCCAGTTCTGCTCGTTGCCCAGAAATTGCTTGGGATTGGTCAGTAGCTTAAACACGATGCCCTCCTCTTGAGCATTTTCCACTTCTTCCCTCCGGGCTGGTAGCTCCACCTCAGACCGTCGGTAGACAATGTAGACATCTTTGGCGCCAAGCCTGAGGGCACAGCGGGCTGAATCCATAGCCACATTACCGCCACCAATCACTGCCACCCTTTTACCAACCTGCACCGGCGTATCGTATTCAGGAAACCTGTACGCCTTCATCAGATTGACCCGGGTTAAGAATTCGTTTGCCGAGTAGATACCGTTAAGGTTCTCACCGGGGATGCCCAAAAACATAGGCAGTCCAGCGCCAGTGCCCAGGAAAACAGCGTAATAGCCACTACTTAGTAACTCGTCTACAGTTTCAATCTTACCTATGACAGAGTCTAGTTTAAGCGTCACTCCTAGAGAGGTAACGTAATCAACCTCAGCTTGAACAATCTCTTTAGGTAACCTGAACTCAGGGATACCATACATTAGCACCCCACCGGCAGTATGTAATGCCTCAAAAATGGTAACACTATGCCCCAGCTTGGCTAAATCGGCCGCTGCAGTTAATCCGGCTGGTCCCGAGCCAACTAGCGCCACCCGTTTACCGGTTGGCTTGGTCGGATTTGGTGACTGAGTTGACTGCTTATTAGCCCGCTCCCAATCAGCTAGATATCGCTCCAGGCGACCAATAGCGATAGGCACCTCCCTTTTAGCCAGAGAGCAGCTAACTTCACACTGTGTCTCCTGAGGGCAGACCCGTCCACAGATGCCAGGCAGGCTATTCTTATCTTTAAGTATCCTTACTGCTTCGGGCATATCACCATCACGAAGAGCCTTAATAAAATCAGGGATATCTACATCTACGGGGCAGCCTTCCACGCAATTATGCTTGGGGCACTGGATACAGCGCTCTGCTTCAGCCTTAGCTTGCTCATCACTATAACCCAGGGCGACCTCGTTAAAATTCTTACCCCGTACTTTGGGGTCTTGTCTTGGCATTGGCTCTCGGTTCAAGTTAAGTTTTGGCATATACTTACCCCCAGACTTCTATTCAAGGAAGGATACTATGTTGAGACTGCCATTGTTCAAAGGAAAGCTTCCCTTCATCAAGATAAATGCGCTGGCGGGCAAAGAGTAAATCCCAGTCTACCTGATGTCCATCAAAGTCAGGTCCATCCACGCAAGCAAACTTGGTTTCGCCGCCAACGGATACCCGACAACAGCCACACATCCCAGTGCCATCAACCATTATTGGATTCAGGCTGACAATGGTCTTAACACCAAAAGGCTCGGTGGTTTTGGCACAGAATTTCATCATAATGCTCGGTCCAATAGCAATCACCCGGTCAATCCTCTCATTACCATCAAGCAGCTCCTTAAGTGGCTCGGTTACCAATCCTTTACGAGCATAAGAGCCATCATCGGTGGTGACTATTAGCTGGTCGCTAACTCTGCGTAGCTCGTCTTCCCAGAAGATTAAATCTTTGTTCCGTGCTCCCATGATAGAGATAACCCTATTCCCTTTCTCCCTCATCGCTCGGGCGATAGGCATTATGGTAGCCACAGCAAATCCTCCAGCAACACAGACTACGGTACCAAACTTCTCAATATGGGTAGGCAAACCCAGCGGCCCGACAAAATCAGCAATAGAGTCGCCAGCCTTCAGCAAATCTAGCCGATGGGTGCTTGTTCCCACTTCCATAAAGACGATGGTGACACTGCCCTCTTTCTTATCCCAGTCGGCAATCGTTAGTGGAATACGCTCACCTTTTTCATCAATCCTGATGATGACAAACTGCCCTGGTTGAGCTTTCCTGGCTATGGCTGGAGCCTCAATCTTAAACAGATGGATATTAGGTACTAGGTCTTGTCTCAATAATATCTTATACAACTACTTATCACCCCCGAACGTATCTAGTTCTGAACACTGCTACCACTAGTCAGCTACTGCTTATCCGTCCGCCAGAGTCTTGGCCTGTAGCTTATAGATTTGCCTCAGCTTTGTGGCGTCCCTGGAGGGATTCGAACCCACGACCCGCTGCTTAGAAGGCAGCCCGATACACTTAAACTGCTTAACAAACTGACTGTTTCTGAGATTGCCGAGTTAAGCAAATTAAGCAAAGCCTACATTTCTCAGGTTAAGCACGGAAAGCGTCCACCTTCTCAAAGACTATTGGATGCCCTTGTTGCATATACCAAACCAAAGCAGACAGACAAGGACTATTTTAGCTTATTTCTACAGTCCAGGCAAGCAATGGGGGTAAGTCCTCAGACTTTACGCTTCTACGGGGAGAGGCTATCTAAGTTCATTATGGCAGTTGACTACCTCAAAGACTCTCGGCAGCAGATACAGCGGTATCTAAATTCAATGCCAGCAAATCAGTATGGGCTGGCTACACGACACGCTACCTTTAGAGCTATCAAGACATTTTATCGTTGGCTTAACACTGAATATGGTATGCGTAACCCTGTAGATGGTATGCCTGCCCCAATTCTGGGCAAGCCTATACTGCCTGCATTATCAGCAAACGAAGTTCTTTCCCTGATTGAGCAGGTTAGTAACATTAGAGACAAGGCTATAATAGCACTATTCACTGAAAGCGGTTTGAGACTATCTGAGTTAGCAGGTATAAAGCCTCAAGACATAGATTGGCAGGCTCATACAATAAAAGTCATGGGCAAGGGCAGAAAAGAGGCTTATTCTCCGTTTGGTGAGCTATCAGAGCGTTATTTGAAGGAATGGCTTGCCCAATATCAACCTGACAGCAATATCTGGGGACTGAACGAATGGGGTATTGTCTCAACGCTAAGATGGCTAGAAAAGGCTACTGGCTTGCCTTGTAACCCTCATACCTTCCGTAGAACCTTTGCCTGTCTGTTGCGTAAAGCTGGTGTGGATACCATGACCATAAAGGACTTGGGCAGGTGGGAGAGCTTAGAGATGGTGCAAAGATATACGAGGTCGGTTACTTTTCAAGATGCCCTAAGGTTTTACAGGGCACCGTTATCATAGGTCAGCAAGGTTTGAGGATAGCTTGAAGTTTTACAAAGCGACGTTAGGTCAGTAAGGTTTGAAGGCAGCTTGAAATATTATTCTTCTACAGTACAGGCAGGAACAGTGATGTCTACTTTATGAGTCGCTGTCTTTAGTCTTATCGTTAGCTTCAACCTTATCGATAGAAGGAGGAACGTTAGTTGGCGACTGGATATTGTATTTTTCCGCAGTGAAAGGCGAATAACCTGTAAAGCTTTCTTCGTCGTCCAACGTAATTTCTAATGCTGTACCACAATTGGCACATGTTTGATTACGCTGGAAGCTTAGTTTCCATCCATAATAATCCCATCCACACCTTGGGCATTTTCCTGTTATCATTTGTCTATTATCGCACTGGTCGCTCTAAAGAGTCAAGTTCAGATATATACAGGGTGATTAGATTTCGGGGCTTATTCATAGGTATAACCCCACACTTTCACTGTTTATTGATGGTTTGAACATTATTTACGCCTCAAGCTTATGAGGAAAAATACCATTATTATAATAATAATTGCGGATACAACAACCCAAACCATGTTATCCTTACGCTTACACCATAGTATACTTCCCCTCTAAAGATAAATACAAGCTACTTTTTACCCGATGTCAATAACCTTTATAACATTGCCGTAAGATGGTACAGAGATATACGAGGTCAGTAAGCTTTCAGGATAGCTTGAGGTTTTATAAAGCACCGCTAGGTCAGTGAGGTTTGAGGATAGGCTTAAGCTTCATTCTGCGATAGTTAGAAGGACTTTAAATAGCAATCCCAACAAAGGACTTCACAATCAGAAACTGATTTAAAGTACCGACCACTTATACTGTGTGCTTGCCACCCATACCAGCTGGCTTTATTTCCCCTATAATTGTCCAGCAATACTCTATTGCATCTACCCTCATGTTCGTGAAAGATTCGTGTGCACTCGCAATAACCGTTAGCCCTCTCCCATGCTTTTTTAACAATATCTTCAAGGAATTGCACAGCACCCACCTGGACCAGTATGTTATCTGAAAGCCCTTTCACTTGTTGGGACTTGATTATGGAACTCTGATAATGGTCTGTGAACTACCAGTACATCTCAACATTTTTTACGACACCTAGAACCCCGCCATATTGATCATATTGTATCCCGAGTGCGGCCATCTCTTTATCTAATGCTGATACCATATAATCTAGTCGTCCATACCAACGATTAAGGCTGTCTAGGTCCGCATCCAATTCGTTCTGCCAAGTAGAAAGCCTTAAATATTCATAATATGTCGGATTAGCGTTGTATGCTTGTAGTGCAGCACTAAACTTCTCTTCCTCCGCGTAATGTCTCTGCAAAGCTCTGTTATAATCAGCTAACTCCTTGGAGTACTCTTCAACACTTGCGTCAAACTGATCAATCCTAGCCTGTAATTTTTCATACTCTGATTCGTAATACTCATATTCAAAAGATCCAATTGTAGCATCTATAGTGATACATCCGTATTGTTCGCCTATTCTTAAATATGCAACGCGATCCCATGCTCTATTTGAAGATCCAGATACTCCCGTGTTATCAATAAACACAAGACCTCTATCTACAGTATTAAAGGCATTTAAAGAGTGACCTATTTCAGAATCTTCGAAGTCAACAAATACTACAGCACTTCGGATACTGAAGGCTTCAGCATTATTATGGAGATCCTCGGTAAAACCTGTGCAAACATACTCTCCCAGAACATATTTACGACTGTCAATTTGGTCAGCATTCAGGAAATCAACCAGTTGCTGCCAGGTCGGATCCTTGGCACTGGCATTTTCCATAATGTTCATCAATTCATTTTGACGTTTATAGTATGGGGGTGGTTCTCCCTTGAAAATACCATCATAAAAAGTCTTTAATTCGGTTAACTCGTTAGAGAGCGCATTATAATCACTTCTAACTTTGTTAAGGCTACTTTCCAGCGAGGTGATTGCGCCTTTAGCTGAATCCAAATCATACTTTACTTCTTCAATGGTAATGTTAAGGTTCTCCACATTTTCCTCAAGGTCAGCCTTTTCAGATTCCAGTGTAGCTTTATCAGTCTCAAGTATCGATACGTCAGATTCCAGTTCACCAATAGTTTCGGATAGGCCATCGATTTCTGCATTCAATTGACTGGTTTTGGAAGCATATGCAAAACCTGTACCGACCAAACCTACAACCAGAAGTGTAATTATCGGAATAACAATCAATTTATTCATTGTGTTTCTCCCTTTAGGGATGTCCGTAACTTTATGATCCAATTCCTCTTCAATCAATGTATAGATAGTGGATTCGTCTGATTCACCTTCCATCACTCGGATATATGCTTGTTGTGCTGTCAACCCTCTCTTCATAAGTTCCTGCCAGCGACGCATCCGCTTGTTTAGCTCAACTTTTTTCTCAGGACTGGCTGTCTCCCATTCCTTACGATACTTCTCGGGAAGTAGACCAGCATCCACCTGCCCCTGTGT
>SDBU01003162.1_pt1 | contig 21149 bp, 20 predicted proteins | sample 2277071 | NCBI WGS metagenome assembly SDBU01 (sample SAMN10397929, study PRJNA504765) | marine sediment metagenome | isolation source: marine sediment core GS08_GC12, 126 cmbsf | place: Arctic Ocean: Gakkel Ridge, Loki's castle | collected 2008
ATATGAAACTCCATGAAATTCGATGCCATTTTCATGAAGTTTCCTCTTCGATCAAACTGGCCGCTTCGGCGGCAAGCGGCGGTGCTGAACCCTGAACCTTACTCCGTGTTTAACTGGGACGAATTAACAGGGGATTTCTGATAGCTGACCTTCTGATCTCAGATCTCTGGCACTTTGACCCTGAACCTTGAACCTTGAACCCTGCCTGCCCCGTTAAATTTTTCATAGAAAAGGAGTGCAACGAATTTAACCGGGGAACCTTACTCCGTATTTCACTGGGCCATTTACCCACTTAACGACTCAACTATTTAACCAATTGACTACTCAACGACTCAACTATTTAACCAATAAGCTACTTAACGACTCAACTATTTAACCAATCGACTTAATCAACCAAATCACATGACTTCTCTTCGCCGTCAAATTCTTTTCAGAGCATTCAAACTGCTTGACCTGCTGGTCATGGTCTTCTCCTTTGCCCTGGCCACTTGGGCAGTCTTCTACCAATTCGGAACGGTCTCATTCGGTGATTTTCTCTCCATGCGGGTCAAGGTCCAAAACTTTCTCCTGCTTCTGGGTTTCCTTTGGGTCTGGCACCTGATCTTCTCCTCTTTCGGGCTATACCATTCCAGGCGACTCTCCAACCGATGGCCAGAGATTTTTGATGTCATCAAGGCAACCTCTTTAGGAGCTCTGGTAATATTCATTGCAAGCATCTTGTTCAGCATTGAAATGGCCACCCCGGTTTTCCTTCTAGTTTTTTGGGCTGGAGGCAGTGCGATTACAATTTTGAGCCGGACCGTGGTCAGATACGTGCTTAAGCAAATCAGGCTCCGTGGGCGAAATTTGCGGCATATGCTAATCGTCGGCACGAACCAGCGGGCAATACAGTTTGCTCAAGAAATCGAATCCAAAAAAGAGCTCGGCTATCGCATCATCGGATTCGTGGACAAGGATTGGGACGGAATCGGTGAGATTAAAAAAAATGGGTACCACCTGGTAGCAGATTTCCAAGATTTACCCTCCTTTCTCAGAGGCCACGTGGTCGATGAGATTGTCATCGCCCTTCCCGTAAGCTCCCATTACCAGCAGGCTTCCTGGGTTGTATCCCTGTGTGAGGAACAGGGTATTATTGTCAGACATCTTTCAGATATCTTCAACTCGGAACTAGCCCGCTCTAAAACAGAGCAGTTCGCAGACGATCTCGTGATTTCTCACTACACGGGAGCAATGGAGGGTTGGCCGGCTGTGGTTAAACGTGGTTTAGATATTTTGGTTGCCCTGGTTTCTTTGCTTCTTGTTTCTCCGTTGGTCTTGGTTGCAGCCATTATGATCAAGGCCACCTCCCCAGGGCCGGCATTCTTCATCCAGAAGAGGGTGGGGCTCAACAAGCGAAGGTTTCGCCTGTATAAATTCCGGACCATGGTTAAGGGTGCAGAGCAAAAGCAGTCTGAGCTGGAAGATCTCAATGAGTGTATCGGTGCGGCTTTTAAAATCAAAAATGATCCACGGATCACGCCGGTTGGAAGAATGTTAAGAAAAACCAGTATTGACGAATTGCCCCAATTTATAAACGTTTTAAAAGGAGATATGAGCCTGGTGGGGCCGAGACCTCTTCCAATAAGAGATTATCTGGGTTTTGACAAAGACTGGCACAGACGCCGATTCAGTGTTCGACCTGGTATTACCTGCCTCTGGCAGGTAAATGGTCGATCCGATATTTCTTTCGAGAAGTGGATGGAGTTGGACATGGAGTATATTGACCGGTGGTCGCTATGGTTGGATCTTAAAATTCTGACAAAAACAATTCCAGCAGTATTACAAGGTTCAGGCGCTGAATAACACTTATTATACGAAGGTTTATTTGCTCTGTGCTCCATGCCCTTTGCCCTATGCCCTTTTAAATGGATGGAGCTCGATTTGGAATATATAGATAAATGGTCTCTATTGCTCGACCTCAGCATCCTTATAAGAACTATTCCAGCGGTTTTGAGGGGATCTGGGGCATCTTGATGAATTAAGTTAATTACGAAGGTTTTTGCCTCAAGCGAAGCGCTCCTAAAACCGCCGAAGGCGAAACGTTCTGTCGTCCATCATCTTAGCGAAGCGGTCTTCCTGCTTCCATCGGTCTCCATCAAACCTAATTCCGCGTAGCGCTTACACTGAACCCTGACAAAAAATAAACGATTCACTTTTTAAATTGTATACGTTCTGCACAAACGTCCCGTATTGCGCTGAAATTATAGACGTTCCAATTGTTTCCTTAATTATTTACCCCTTGTTTTTTGTAAACAAAAGGACTATAGTATTTTGGTAAATTCCATTTCTATTTTAATGACGAGGGATCACGGGACGTTACTCAAATCATAAAACTAAGAGGTAATTTATGGATATTTTCGGGTATACAGCAGTTGTATGGAAAGAGACCGAAGGATATGTCTCAAAATGTCCTGAACTTGGTGTGGCAAGTTGTGGAGATTCTTTTGAGGATGCAGTGTTCAACTTGCGGGAAGCTGTAGAATTGTATCTTGAAAATGCTAAAGAACTTAACATATTAGATGATATCGCAGAAAGCTTAAGAGCTAAAGAGAAATACACAGCCCATTTTGAAGCAGCAATATAATGACAAAATTTCCATTCCTATCTTCGAAACAGGTAATTAAAACGCTGAAATCGATTGGCTTTGAAGATGCTCCAAAACGGGGGAAAGGAAGCCATATCGCAATGGTAAAACGAGAACCTGGGAAAATTAGGTTGGTTATAATACCAAACAGAAAAATCATTCCAAAAGGAACTCTGCGATCTATTCTCGACCAAGCAGGCCTAACTCGTGATGAATTTATATCTCTAATTGTTGATAAATAGAAAACTGAACGCTGCGTGCCATCATTCGCTATGCAGGTTTAACGGTAGAAAAGTTTATAATGCTTCGGCCAGTTCTTGTTCTATTCCATTACAACCAATCAAACCAATTAAAATAATTTCACCGTTGTTTCCTAAAAAATTAAATGTGTCAAGAATGAAGATTTATCCGGTGAAATTCACGAAATGACGGCAAGGTTTACCCCGTAGGTCCGGGAGATCGTACTGGGGCCGATTTTACATGGATCTTACCTTGTTGTTTTTCCAATGGACGTCCCCGAGGTCCCCTTTACGTCCTTCGCGCCTTAGACTACCCCGCTGTGCCCTGTGAAATTAACGATAGTGAAGAGCAATGCTCATTTCACCGGGGTAGGTTCGGAAAATCGTACTGGGGTTAATCTTGTCCAAAATATAAATCTCTGCGCTCTCTGAGAACTCAAGCGAAGCGGACGAGAGAAAAACAAATATTCCAATTATGAGCTTTGAAAGGTGGATGGAGCTCGATTTGGAATATATAGATAGTGCCTGAACGAAAACCCCGAAATTTGTTTTTTCCATTCAGGGTTGAAATTATTAACCTATTGAAGTTGTTCCTTTTCCCAATTCAACATTTAAAATTAAACATTCAAAATTATGTCTGAACGGACTTTTCGTTCAGACACTAGATAAATGGTCTCTAATACTTGACTTCACTATTCTGGTAAAAACTATTCCAGCTGTCTTGAAATCATCCGGGGCCGCGTAAAGATTTTTTTACACCCGGTCCCTTTACTCTCAGCGCCATAACCTCTGCGCTATGCAAAATTAACGAATGTTTACACCAGGTAGGTAGTTGCAAATGAATAGTTCATATTTCCGAACCCGAGAGAAAAAACCATAATGACCTCTACCAGAGATATCCTTTGCATTGGAGCCGGCTATGTTGGCGGCCCCAGCATGGCAATGATCGCCTATATGTGTCCCCACTGCAAGGTGACTGTTGTGGATGTCGACCCCGCGCGCATTGCGCAGTGGAATTCGGATGACCTCCCCATTTATGAGCCAGGGCTCGAGGAAATCGTGAAAAGCTGTTTGATATCGGTTTCAATGTATTTCCGATCGGCAAGCCTGGGCTGACACACTTTTGATCACGAAAGCGCGAAAGGACGAAATCACGAAAGAAAGTATAGAGACATATAAGCAAGAGCATCATTTTGAAAATTTGAGCAAAAAGATAATTGGGGCAGCTATTAAAGTCCACAGGGAACTTGGCCCCGGGTTTTTGGAATCCATTTATGGGGAGACACAGACTCGACCTGATCGTTGAGAATGAAATTATTGTAGAATTGAAGGCAGTGAAAGAGTTGATAGATATTCATTTTGCCCAGCTTAGATCCTATCTTAAGGCTACAAGTTTGAAGGTAGGTTTATTATTAAATTTTTCAAAACCCACTTTAGAGGTAAAAAGAGTAGTCAACTGAGTTAGATTCCTTGTTATTTTCGTACCTTCGTGTTTTCGTGATTGCAATGATGCATAACCACAAACGCATATTAATCACCGGCGGTGCAGGATTCTTAGGGTCCCATCTCTGTGATCGTCTAATGGAAGATGGAAACGACCTCCTCTGCTTAGACAATTTCTTTACCGGCACAAAGAGAAATATCAGGCATCTCATCGGCAAACCCAATTTTGAATTGATACGCCACGACCTGGTGAATCCCATATTCCTTGAAGTGGATGAAATATATAATCTGGCCTGTCCCGCATCGCCCATTCACTATCAGTATAATCCTGTCAAGACCGTAAAAACCAGTGTCATGGGGGCTATCAACATGTTGGGCCTTGCAAAGCGGGTCAAGGCAAAGATACTTCAGGCCTCTACCAGCGAGGTCTATGGTAATCCGAAAATACATCCGCAAAAGGAAGATTATTGGGGCAATGTCAATACGATTGGGCTTCGGTCCTGCTATGATGAGGGCAAGCGTTGCGCAGAGACCATCTTTTTTGATTATCACCGCCAGAACAAGGTCAATATCAGGGTGGTCAGGATCTTTAATACCTACGGGCCACGGATGCACCCGAACGACGGCCGGGTTGTCAGCAACTTTATTGTACAGGCCTTAACGAACAAGGATATAACAGTGTATGGAGATGGCTCTCAGACCCGCTCTTTCTGTTATGTGGATGACATGATAGAAGGTTTGATTCGGATGATGAAGGGTCCGGATGACTTCATAGGCCCGGTGAACTTGGGAAACCCTTGTGAATCTAGTATTTTAGAACTCGCAGAAATGACCATCAGATTAACCGGCAGCAAGTCCAAAATCATCTTTAAGCCCCTTCCACAGGATGATCCCCTTCAGCGCCAGCCAGACAATACCTTGGCTAAAGAGAAGCTTCAGTGGGAGCCAAGTATAGATATCGAACAGGGGCTCAAAAAGACCATTGAATATTTCAAGGGTGCCCTGGCCGCTCTTTAAGGTCTGCTACTTTTATTTTTGCCGGGAGAAACATGCCTTTTGCAGGTCAACGACAGGTGTTCCCCACCTTTTAAAATATTCCTTGCGGCTGCCGCCAAAGTCTTTCCATTTGTAATAGGTTGCTCAGGGGCCTCATGAAAGATGAAGTTGTACTGGTAATTTATCAAATAAAAGCCTTTTAACCCATGAGCTATCACCTATTGCTATCGCCTTTCAATCATCAGTTATTTGCTATTGGCTAAAACTATCTGCTCTGAAGAACTTGACCTTAAGATCTTGGCCAAAACCATACCAGGGATTCTGAAGGGGCCAATGGTAGTTTAGATATTCAGGCAGATATCCGGCTGGCCGGAATTAGGATTGGACGATTGGATCAGAATGGATATCCAGTATATGGGTATGAAATCATAGGGAACTAATCTGCAAATCTTAATGCTGTCATCATTTGCCCTGTTTTGTCGAAGAGGTGCGTACTAGTTATGTTGGACGAAACTGTATACTTGACAACACTTGATAACGGCAAGACAGGTCTCTTTGGGCGCGTTACGCTTGCTAATTCATCCGTGGCACTCTCACTTAGAGCATTGATGGGCCTATTGCTGGGGGCCTTCATTCTTCGCGCAGGAGGACTTTCATATAAGTGGACTTTTGTCATCGCAGCAGCGGGATGTTTCCCCTTATTCGTTATTGCTATGGGGTCCTTAAAGAGGGCGCTTGAGTTTTGTCTCATTCTCAGCCTGTTCATGAATGTGAATGTATACCCGTGGTTCTCCAATCGCTACCAAGAGCTGGTTTTCGGCATACCCTTTACCTTGACAAGCATCATCTTGCTCGGTTTGTACGCTTTGTGGTTAGTGCGGCTGTATTCCGAGAGGGGAAACATTCGCTTCTTTCCTGGTGTGACTATTCCACATGGGTTACTTGTCATCTGGTCTGGGCTCTCCTTCTTGTGGGCGACCAATGTCCATCTTGTTGCTTCAGCATTTCCCATGGTGCTTCAAGGATTCCTATTGTTTTTTTACACAGCAAATCTCATTGGGTCCCAGCGAGATGTTCTTTTCGTAATAAAGTGTATGGCTGTAGCAGGCGCTTTTTGTGGCATATTGGGAATCTGCCAGTATTTTGCGGGAACTTCGTTTGGCCTTGAGTTTTTGGGGGGGGTACCGGGCCAGCTGCAAGTTGAGCACGAAGGGGAAGCAATATCCCGGGTTTCGGGCTTTCTTTCTCATCCGAACATATTAGCCTTTTTCCTGAACGGATTGTTGCCGGTGCTGCTTGCCGGCGCACTCGCCTTTAGGGGGTTGCGCCTGCGAGTATTGTGTGTTGTCTCTTTTGCCCTCGCCCTAGTAACTCTTGTCCTCACTTTTTCGCGTGCCGGCTGGGGATCGTTCATCTTCTCTCTTGTTCTGATGACGGGCTTCTTCCTGAGAAGGCAGGTCCGCAAGAACTGCCGCGGAGCGTTTGTGCGGTTTGTCTGCCTCGGCTTGGCGATGGCGATCTTCGTGGTTCCATTCTTCCCCAAAGTCATGACACGGTTAATCAAGGACGATTATGGAGCAGCGCGCGTCAGGATTCCTTTGGTGCGAACCGCTCAACGGATTATTAGCCAACAACCGCTCACGGGCGTCGGACTCGGCAATTACGCATACGTTGTCCCCAATTATGAGACTTCCATTTGGCTTGACGAGCTGGGGAGGGCACCACCTGTTCATAATATTTACCTCCATACGGCTGCAGAGCTTGGCATTCCAGCTCTGATTCTCTTCGTATGGATCTCAGGGATGTTCTTCGTCGCGGGGCTTGTTGCGGTTAGCTCGGCGAACAGAACCATTACACTTCTTGCTATCGGTATGATTGCGGGACTTGCGGGTTGTTATTTACATGGCATGGTTGATCCCGGCTCACTTAACCACGCGAGGTTCATAGCCTTTTGGCTGATAGGAGGCTTGCTTTTGGGACTTAAGCCTTTGAGAAGTCACAAAGCCGCGACCGATTCCGGCGGACAGCGACAACGATAATTGCCAACAGGGCCCCGTAATATGGAACTGAATAGTATCACCCTAATCCGTACTGAGGTTTTGAAGGAACTTCTTGGCTTGGCTCTAACGGTCTGCGTAGTGCGAATGCTGCGCGCCAGGAGGCCGACCAATTTGCCATCTTGCCAATTGCACGCGGCCCCAAGGCGCGTGGTGCCATTTCTCGGCCGAATTGGGTCGGCCTATTTCAGGCGGCGTAACTCTACACACTGGTTTATGGGTCACAGCCGCGGGTAACAGATGCTTCCAATCGAAGTCGACAAATGGAACCGATATGCCACTTGTCGTCTGTTGTCACGCAACCGCTTGCTTTTTAGCAGACACCGTCTGCTCACAGAGTTCTTTTGCGACTTTTTTAGCCTAATCCCTGTGGGGAGTCGCTGTTTAGATGTCGGTTGCGGAAGTGGCTTCTTTCTTGAGCTACTGAGAGATCTCGGTTTTGACAACATTCGCGGGATAGATCCATCTCTTCCATTTGTGAAACGCGCACAGGAAAAGAACTTGAACGTTACTCTTAGCAGCGTATATGAGTTAGACAAAGCAGATGGAAACTATGATATTGTTTTATTGATGGACGTACTAGAACATTTGGAGCAGCCGCTTAAAGCCTTAAAGATAATCTATAGTATACTCGAAAAACAAGGGCTGTTGTTCCTTAATGTTCCTGTGTGTGACTCATGGGATAGTATCGCCCGGCGCCTATTACGCGGCAAGACAAAGCTTCAGCAGATGATAGAGTGGGACGAAACTCATGTGGAAGCCTATTCAGCTTTCCGCTTGAGGCAAGTGCTCAGGGCAGCCGGCTTTGTTGTGGAGAAATGCGTACATATTGGCAACGCTTTTCCTGGCATCGCAATGGTTTCTATAAGACTGGGAAATTTCTTAGAGAGATTTAGTTTTGGAGCTCGTTTCGGAGATTTTTGCTGTATTGTTGCCCGTAGGGATTAAAGAATTTCTGATTGCGGCACAGCGCCGTTGTTCTATTTGTCATGGCGATGTTAAGGGACCTGCCTCTTATCGCCAGGCGGTGACCGACGCGGGAGGTTTTGGGTATTGCAAGATTCGACCGTTTATGGCAGCTTTGGGCCTTGCGCGTTCCTCATAGCGACAAGAAAATTGAACACAGCGGATTATTGCTGGGGCGGCGCGACTGTGCCTTCTCTGTTTCACCAGACTTCAGTCTGGTGCCGCGATTTTTTGGTCTGTTCTTCCCGATTTAATTGCCGCCCAAATGCACCGTCGGTGAGCATGGTAGAATGCAGGAGAGTTTCGTGAATGAGGAAGAAGTCCGCGTATATCGGCACGAGTGGCGCACTATATATGAGTTCCTGAACTTCCTTAAGCACGAGAAAGCCTACGAATTTGCACGCCAGTATTGCGAGGGCAAAGACGTACTCGACTTCGGCTGCGGTAGTGGTTATGGCACGGCGATCCTGGCGAACGTGGCCAAGTCAGTTGTCGGCGTGGACACCAGTCCGATAGCTGTGCAATACTGCCTCGACCACTGGAACATTGGAAACATGATATTTGAAAAGATAGAGCGTGATTATACGCTTCGGTTTGATGACAACACCTTTGATGTGATTGTGTCATTCCAAGTTATCGAACACATCCCGGACGTGCCAAGATACCTTTCCCTACTAAAGAGAGTACTGAAACCGGGAGGTCCTTTGGTCATAACAACTACCAACCGAGCGTGGCGCCTTCGCCCCACTGAAAAGCCCTGGAACCGCAGTCATTGCCGGGAGTACACTGCGAAGGGGATTCAGAAGGAACTTAGAAACTTCTTTCCCTCAGTTCAGATCCTCGGGGTTTACGGGAATCCCGAGTATAACAACCTCATTCGCGCCACCTTGCCGCGGCCGACGTTTCGGGCTAAGATCTATTGGGACCTCCTTCACCTCATCAAGAGGGTGCTACCCAAGCCTGCGGTCCGTCAATTGAAGAGTGTAAGAAAAGCGGTAAAAGAGTTTCGTAATTCCGGTATCCCTGCCCAAATCCGAAATAACTTTGGCACTGACGATATTTATATAGACAGCAACCTTGAGGACGCTCTGGATTTCTTTGCCATAGCTCGAAAGCCTCTTAGAGCCGGTGCTGAGAGAAAATGAAGCTAAAGCGTTTTAGCAAAAACACGATCATATACGCCTTGAGCAACGTAGCTGTACGCTCCACCAACTTCTTGTTGCTCCCTGTATACATCCGCTTTCTGTCAATGAGTGATTTCGGGCTCTTGCTTACGCTGCTGGTAACGGTGGAGGTCACAACGATTTTCATGGGATTAGAGACAACCCCAGCGTTCATACGATTCAGAAAGGAGTTTGAATCTAAGAATCTACTTGGTGCATTATGGGGTACTTCGATTGTAACAAAACTCGCAGGCTGTGGAATAGTAACCCTATTGGGCGTTGCCCTTCTCTCGATGCTCTTACCGAAGCTGGGCTACCCCAAAGAGACTCTCCGATACGTTTTGCTTATCTGTTGTGTGGCCGGCTGCCAATCGTTGCACAAGCATGCGATCTCGTATTACCGTGCACGCAATGATGCGGCGAAGTACAGTGCCTTCAGCGTTTCCACCGCGGTATTAGTTGTGCTGACAACGATTGTAGCCCTGTGGCCATTGCACGCTGGAGTTGTTGGCATACTGGTTGCCAGGGCCATATCGTATGCGATCATAGGGGTATACGTTTTCGCTGTAATATCAAAACAGGTTAGACCATCCTTCTTATTTGCGATTGTGCCCAAGCTTCTGGGGTTCGGACTTCCGCTCGTTTTGTTCGCCTCGGCGTGGTTTGTCCTGGAAGCGTCTGACCGTTACTTTTTGGCGCACTTCAGCGGTTTAAACGTCGTCGCGGTGTATACCCTCGGTTACAAAGTAGCGTCTCTTTTGCCACTGCTTGTTGTGGAACCTTTTCAGCTGGCGTATGGGCCTTACATCTTCGCCATTCTGGGCGAACACGACGCTAAAGAAAAGCTCGCCCGGATCTTTTTCTACCTGGTCTCATCCCTTCTGGCTGTTGGGCTTGGCATCGCTCTGGCGGCGCCCGTGCTATTGCGTTTACTCGCGCCTCCGGAGTATAGATCTGCTTACCTTGTCTCATTGTGTGTCCTGCTGGCGGGAGTAATCATGGGATTGTTCTATTGGGCTGCGGCCCTGATACACATTGTGAAAAAGACATATATTATCGGCCTTATAGCAGCCCTGGCTGCTGCCTTGAATCTGCTGATGAACTACCTACTTATTCCTCGCCTTGGTTGGGTCGGAGCGGCGATTGCCACCAACGCAGCTTTTCTGTTTGCTACAACTGGCATCTTCATACTGGGTATGCAGCGGTTTCCGGTCCCCTTGTGCCGTCAGTTTGTGCTAACAATCCTAAGCAGTGTGAATGCCATTCGTAAGGTGATGGGCTCTCTCGGGCGCGCAGTGATGATTTTCCCGCGGTGACTTAAGATGCGTCTTACTGCACTTGCGCTCCGCGCTATGAGGGTAGGCACAAAAGGAATCACAAAATGAAACATAGAATTGTTATTATCTCCTGCAATCATAAACCTGCACTGGGGGGTATCCAAGAGTGGGTGTATCAGGTAGCGCTTGCACTACTTCGAGCAGGATGGGAGGTGGTGGTGATCGCTCCAGAGGGCTACAGCGAGGCCAATGAGTTTGACTCTCGACAGCCGTTCGAGACCATTCGGGCGATACCACGCCGTGGCAAAGGGCTGTGGACAAAGTTCATATCTGCATTTCGACACCGTGCGCTCTTCCAATCTTTTCGGCATCTCGTAGAAAATCGCCGAGTCGGTTATACGTTGGCTGTGGAACCCGGCGTCTATGGGGGCTACTTGGGTCTCTTGCGCTGGCTTATTCTGAATGGACCAAACTTACGGAGGGGGATAGTATTTCACGGGAAAGATGTGGAAACGGTTCCAGCTATGTCGTGGATGAGGCGGCGTTTGTTGACCTTCATTGTGTGCAAGATGGACGACGTATTTTGTAACAGTCACTTCACTGCCCACGCAGCCAAGTCAACATTTGAGCTGTCAGCAGACCCGGTCGTTACTGGGTGCGGAATCCGCCCTGATACCTTGCCTCCGCCGGTTGGCCAGCGGGTGGCTCGAAGAAAACTTGACATAGATGCGCGCTATGTTCTTTTGACTATTGGGCGGCTCGTTCCTCGCAAGGGCATAGATATGGTCATTCGGTCTTTGCCGGAGATCCTGTCACGCGCCCATGACCTGTTATACCTGGTAGCAGGTGGGGGGGACGATCTGGGCCGTTTGCGCCGGTTGACAGAAGATGTCGGATGCACGGATCATGTGCGTTTTGATGGAGTATTTGAGGATGATCTCTTAGCAGAATACTACTGTGCCGCAGACCTCTTTGTTATGCCAGCTCGTCACATCCCCGGTAAGGACGTTGAAGGATTCGGCATAGTGTATGTCGAGGCCGGACACTATGGTCTTCCGGTGATAGGCGGAAATGCTGGCGGTGTGCCGGACGTTGTCATCGACGGTCACACCGGTTTGCTGGTCAACCCAGAGAGCCCCCCCGAAATTGCCGGCGCGATCCTAAGGCTATTGGGAGATCCTGCTCTTAGCACAAGACTGGGCACTGCGGGTCAGAGGCGTGCCCACAACGAGTTGACATGGGACGCAGTAGCTGAACGTATCATCACGGAAGTGGAACCAACTCTCAGCCGCAGGTAAGGACTGCTGTTCTTGTCGGCGCTTGGGGCATGCTCTCGCGAGCGCTCTTGAAGAAAGAGAGCACTTCCGAGATGCAAGGAGAATATATGGACTTACAAACTCAGAAAGCTATAGAGCAGAAATGGCACGCCATTTTGACAGAGAGACCAGATGCTGAAAAGGTACGTACGGCGTACGAAGAATTGCATTCGTTCTACCTTCGGGACCACGGTTTTCTCTACCGGCGTTCTCTGGACTTTCTCGACATAGTTGTGCTGCGCGTAGTGGGTAAGGGCAAGAAAGTGTTAGAATTAGGCTTTGGTAGCGGCGTTCTGGCATGCGCTTTGGCTCAAGAGGGAAACGAGGTGCTTGCGCTTGATGTCTCATCGGTAGCCGTCAAGGAGGCGCGGGAGCTTGCAACCCGCTGGGTCGTGGAAGAACGTGTTTGGTTTCGCCAGGGAGACGCGGTGCGGACGGGCGAAGCTGACGGGGCTTTCGACGTTGTTATTAGTGTGTCAGTTTTTGAGCACCTTCATCCGTCACAGGTTCGCCACCATCTGCGAGAAGTAAGACGCATTCTGAGACCGAACGGCGCCTACCTTCTCTGTACCCCGATCAAATATGATGGACCAACATCGTTAGGAATGCACCTGAAGGAATGGAGCTTCTGTGAGGTACGCGACCTTCTGAAACAGCATGGTTTCAGGCCGTTCTGGGTTGAGACGCGTACCGCCCGACTCGGCAAGCCAATACTCTTTCCACTTTGTATGCTTTGGCTGCCTGAATTGATGGAGAGAATGTATGCCAGGTTGAGCTGCAAGCGCTGGCTTCGACCTCTTCTGAGGCCCACTCCTTTCTTCTACGCCCGAAAGGTACACGCGTGAGAATCCATTTGCTTCACATCCTGTGGGAGGGACTGGGAGGTGCGGAAAAAGGCGTACTCGACCTGACGCGCCATCTGGACCCAAAGAAGTATGCCATAACGGTTGCAATTCTTGGCCGTGGGGGATCAACCACTGATGCGATCGACCGGCGTGGGGTGCGCGTTGTGGAGTTCGGTGGCAAGGCAGGTTGGGACGTTGCGTGTTTTGCGCGTTTTTGCGTGTTTCTTCGCTCCAATCCCTTTGGCATTATTGTTAACCACGACCGCACGTTTTTCGTAAACTTTGCTCTGTTGCCGATGCACCCTCGGCCCGTTCTCGTCTATCACGAGCACGGTGGCGCGCTTGTTGCCGGCTCTTTTAAGACCCGACTCTTCTATAAGCTCTACAGCAGGTTCTACGATGTTTTGATTGCTATTAATGAGGACACCGGTCAGCGCATGATGCGTGCCGGCAGTCCCCCGACCCAAAAGCTGGTGACCATTGAGAATCCGGTGGACGCTGAGGCATTCAAACCGATTCCGGAAGGGAGGAGGGGGCGTGCCTCGAGGGATAGCATGATTGTTGGTACTGTTGCGAGACTCGTTCCTCAGAAAGATCTGCAACTGTTTTTAGCAGTCGTCTGTATTCTGGCCAGAAGGCGGAGCGACCTGCGGTTTGTCATAGTTGGTGATGGCCTGTTGAGAAAGGAATTGGAGGCTGAGGCGGATGTGCAGGGACTGGATGCCAGGGTTATGTTTGCAGGTGAAACGGACGACGTTCCAAAATATCTGAGATCCTTTGACCTCTTCCTGTTTACCTCGCTCTGGGAACCTTTCGGACGCACCTTGATCGAGTCGTTAGCCTGCGAGGTTCCTGTAGTAGCCGCGCTGCCAGATGCTGGCGGCGCCCGTGAACTCTTGCGAGAGTTGCCCGGCGTCCTTTTGGTCGAAAACAGGAAACCAGAGGCATTGGCGAGAGCTGCGATTCAACTCCTTGAAGACCCAGTTTTGATGCGGGACATGGGACAGGCCGGGAGGGAATACGTGGTTGAGCACTACTCTCTAAAGGACTGGGTTAAGGCGATGGATTCGCTCTATGAACAGCTTCTGAAACGAAGTGGTCTCTGGTGAATGAAACCGCTAATTTAGAACTACTATGATCAAAAATGTAATCAAAGAAATGGTGGGATTTATATTCAGGTTTTCGGGATCGCTATTACTAATAAGAGAAGTCTTTTGCAGAAACAAGGTGACGATTATTGTTTATCATGACCCCAATCCCGGCACATTCAAAAAGCATATTAAATATCTATCTAAACACTATAACTTCATTTCGCTAACCAAAGTAGTCAATGCAATGCAACATAAGGATTGGTCGAATATTCCTCACAAATCTCTTGTTATAACTATCGATGACGGACATAAAAGTAACTATCAATTACTAGATATTCTTAAGACCTATAACATTACACCCACTCTATATCTTTGCAGCCATGTTGTAAATACAAACAGGCACTTTTGGTTTAGAACAAAGATTCGACACCACGAAACGCTGAAAAAAGTTTCTAATGGTCAAAGGCTTAGGCTGTTGCAGAGCGAAGTAAGCTATTACCCCGACAAGGAATATCATAGTAGAGAAGCGCTAAGTCTCACAGAGATAAAAGAAATGCTACCATACGTGGAGTTTGGGTCTCACACAAAGTTCCATCCTATTCTAACAAATTGTCCAGGCTCGAAGTGCCAGGAGGAAATAGCTGAGTCGAAGAAGTACTTAGAGGAATTATTGGGTGAGCCAGTGGAACACTTTTCCTACCCAAATGGAGACTACACCGCAAGGGAATGCGCTTATGCGGAACGAAGCGGTTATCGGTCTGGCCGAACGCTTGATGTGGGTTGGAACGGTTTCAATTCAAGCCCGTATCGGTTGAAAACAATGGCTGTGCAAGACAATGCGTCAATAAACGTCCTGTGCGGGCAGCTTACAGGGCTTTTCAACTGGCTTCATTATCGCCTTCAAGGGGCCTCAATGGCAATTGTCGGGGGCTTTGTAGCACGGCGTCGTATTAGGCAAGGAGGATCATGAGAATTCAATGAGGGCGACAGAGCGAATGAAGATACTCGATATTCACAACCAGGGCAGATGGCCCGGCGGGGCTGAGCGTACGATTAGCCTGACAGTTGACCTGCTGAGGCGACACGGGGTGGATGTTGTTACGGACACTCGCCGAAGCAGTGAACTCACTGGTTTGATAGGCAAGGTACGCGCCTTTACGAGTGGGCTGTACTCCTTCAAAGCTTACCATACCATCCTTCAGACGATCGAACGTGAGCGGCCGGATGTAGTCCATGCGCACCGCCTGTATCCCCTTTTGTCGCCGTCAGTGTTAGTTGCTTGCCGGAGGATTGGAGTGCCAGTGGTGCTGACTTGCCACGATGGCCAATTGGTTTGCCCCACGTACTACTCTACCAAAGGCTTATGTGATCGGTGTATGCAAGGTCGTGAGTACTGGTGCGTTTTGAAGAACTGTCGCGGCAACATTTTCGAGAGCATTGCATACGCCCTCCGACACGCTATAGCGCACTGGCTCCGGCTGTTTAAGGATAACGTTGCGTTCTTTATTTGTTGGACCGAATCGTTCAAGCGCCGTTTATTGTGCGGGGGCTTTGCGAACGAGAGGATCGTGGTCGTTCCTCATCCAGTTGAAGTGCCTGATGTTCCCGTGGATCCATCGAAGGGCAGTTACGTTGCTTATGCAGGACGTCTGGCGGCGGAAAAAGGAGTCGACGTGTTGTTGGCTGCAGCGAAAACGCAGCCTCATATGCCGGTATGTTTTGCCCACGATAGTTCACCAGCGAGAGACTTGATGCAAAAGGCACCGAAGAACGCGAAATTCCTAGGCTGGTTGGGGAGAACAGATCTGTCTGCGTTTTACTGTAGGGCGAGGTTTGTAGTGATACCAAGCAGATGCTACGACATGTGCCCGAATGTTGCCCTCGAGGCCATGGCACATGGATTGCCTGTGATTGCGTCCCGTATTGGAGGACTTCCTGAGATAGTTGAGGATGGTGTCACCGGATTGTTGGTTGAGCCGGGCAATTCCGAAGAGTTGGCAGACAAGATGAAACTGCTGTGGAAGAACCCAGATCTGTGTCGACGGATGGGTCAAGCTGGCAGAGAGAAGGCAATTCGAGAATACAATGAAGATGTCTATTACAGGCGATTAATGACTGTTTATGAGAGTGCCATTGAGCTAAACAAAGAAATGCATGCGCAAGGGTAAAGTAAAGCATGAAAGACAAGATCAGAGTTGCGTGGCCGCGCAAGCATAACATCTTTGGGATTAGTGTGAGCGAAACGACCTATGACATATTACTGGACACAATCATCCAGGCAACAAAACAAGGTATACCTGCTATCGTTGATCATATGCCTGTGCACGGGTTGGTGACAGCCAGTAGAGATCCTTATTTTAAGTCTGTGATGAATGGCTTCGATGTTGTCGCTCCTGATGGGCAGCCCGTCCGTTGGGCCTTAAACCTTCTCCACAAGACAAACTTGTCAGATAGAGTTTACGGACCGGAGTTTATGCTAAGACTATGTTGTCGAGCAGCAGAGATTGGAGTTGGTATTTACCTGTATGGAGGTCAGCCACACGCTGTCGAGAACCTCACCTCGAATCTCAAAAGGCGATTTCCCTCTTTACAAGTGGTTGGATGTGAGTCGCCACCTTTCAGACCGCTCACACAAGAAGAGGATAAGGCCACGGTGGAAAGGATAAACAGTAGCGGGGCTCGCATCGTTTTTCTTGGCTTGGGATGTCCACTGCAGGAAAAATTCGCCTATGAGCACAAAGGCAAAATTAAGGCTGTTCAGATTTGCGTAGGTGCTGCTTTTGACTTTCATTCTGGAAATAAGAAGATGGCTCCTGCGTGGATGCAGAGAAGCTCGTTGGAGTGGTTGTATCGTCTCATTCAAGAACCACGCAGGCTTTGTGGGAGATACCTTGTCACGAATACTATTTTCCTCTCAAAATTGATTTTGCAATTAAGCGGACTGAAAAAGTATACACGGCCAATATTAGACAAGCAATAAGGGGATAAAGAAGCATGAAGGTACTTGTAACTGGTAGTTGCGGATTGATCGGCTCAGAAGCTGTCAGGTATTATGACAGACATGCCGAAATTGTCATAGGGATCGACAATAACATGCGGGCGGAATTCTTTGGTAAAGATGGTGATACGACTTGGATACGAAAGAAACTGGAAGTGGAGTGTCCCAAATACCGGCACCAGTCAGTGGATATAAGAGACCGTGAAAAGATTGCGAAAATCGTGGGTGAGGTTAGGCCAGATCTCATTATTCATTGCGCAGCTCAGCCTTCTCACGACCTGGCCGCCAAGGTGCCTTTTATAGATTTCGAAGTCAACGCTGTTGGTACTCTAAACTTGCTGGAAGCGACCAGACATGCCACTCCTGAGTCTGTCTTCATTTTTATGAGCACCAACAAGGTATATGGTGATGCGCCGAACAATATCAGTCTAATAGAGTTGGAGACCCGCTGGGATTATGATGATCCGCTCTATGTCAATGGAATACCAGAGAGTTTTACAATAGATCAATCAAAACATAGCCTGTTTGGTGTCAGCAAAGTTGCGGCTGATGTCCTAGTTCAAGAATACGGCCGATATTTTGGCATGAAAACCGTCGCCTTTAGAGGCGGGTTCCTGACCGGCCCAGGGCATTCAGGAGCAGAGTTGCACGGCTTTTTGTCGTATTTCTTTAAAGCGGCATTGAATGGTAGACGTTATACCATCCATGGATATAAGGGTAAACAGGTTCGCGATCAGATACACAGCGGGGATGTTATAAGAGCATTCGATGAATTTTATAGGAATCCGAAATGTGGCGCCGTATACAATTTGGGGGGTGGGAAAGATAACAGCGTCTCCATCCTGGAGTCCATTGACAGGGTGGAGCAGCTACTTGAAAAGAAGATTCATTATGAGTATTCAGATCAGAACCGGATCGGCGACCACATTTGTTACTATTCAGACTTAACCAAGCTGAAGACTGATTATCCCGACTGGTCTATAACGCGCTCGATCGTTGATATTTTTGAAGAATTCGCCCGATCCTATAAATGAGACAAAGGAATGTCCTGTACTGCCGAACGCCCCTCCAAAGTGCTTCCCGCTCGACATGCTGCTTTTCGATCTGGTCTGTTTCCATCATGGCCTCCTTGGATTGAGATAAACTTCTTTCTTACAAGCAATATTGGCATTTTTGGAGGCAATCTTGCAATTGTTTAGATGCCGGATTCCCTCTCCCCACCTGCTTTTGTGTGCCAATCAAAAAAGACCAGACCCTTTTCATATCAGTGGCTAAGCACCCTAAGCTCCGGTATCTCATTTAATAGGAAGGATTCGTACATTGGCTGGCGGGGAAATTCTTTTAAATTCCAATTTAAGGGTGAAGTCATTCTGTCCACCTTTCACGATGTGAAATTCTGCTTCTTTACTAAAGCCGTGCAATTCCAGGGTCACCCTGTATAGACCATAAAACCCCGAGAACGGAAAGCCGCCTGAAGCGTCCGTCTTACCCTGGAGGCGGGTATGCCATTCCTCGTGGATGATCCTCTTGAGGGTTTGGTAAACCGGCTTTGGGCTGAGATCGCTACGAAGCATACCACCATTCTTGCGCCATGAGCCTTGGTCGCAGAGGTCCCACCAGGTAATGCCTATAACTGCCGGGTGTGCAAAGCATACACGGTACAATTTCTCTGCATAATCAGCCTGTTGGGCTTCGTTCCATATGCCCCTCCACGGGGAACCAATGACCGTTTGTCCGTTTGAGCTTGGGGTAAACTCGGTGATATGCAGATCCTGGCCCAGGGTAGCGTACATGTTGAGAATGGCTTGAATACGGTCAAGGGGAAATGCCTCATCTTTTGGCTCGTGAGCCTGGATGCCAATCCCTTCAAAAGGCACCCCGTCTCGCGTTGCTTCTTCGAGGAGTTCAAAGAACGGCGGGTAGCCATCGGCAAACACGGCATAATCGTTCACGATGAGATAAGCCTCGGATGAGGCCTCGCGAGCCCAACGATAGGGGTTGTTGATAGGAATGCCGCCAAAGTGGGCAGGTTCGTTGACTACTTCCCAAAACTCAATCTTGCCCTCGTACCGCTGCATGATCTCAGTCACATGCTTTCGTTGAGCTTCGGGCGAAGGCTGGCCGTCAGACCACGGGGGGATTCCGGCCTCGTGGTCCCACAACAGGGGATGGCCCTTGAGTCGAATTCCCTTCTCTCTACACCACGCCACCACCTTGTCCATGTATTGATACCCCGGTTTCCCCTGTTCAGGCTCGAATGACCTCCAGTAGAAGGGGACGGTCGCGTAATTGAACAATTCTTGGAATCGTTGCTTGTACGTGGTGTTTTTTTCTTCGATATCGAACCTGTCAAACATAAAGATGTTGCAACCGAAAAGGAAATCATGCTGGGTCTGTTCGATAGTGACTGAAACGCCCGACACAGGATTGCCTTCCCCGTCCAAAACGGTGACTGTCGCGGGTCCCATACGATTCATTGCGATGGCCTCATCCGTCTTTTGAAGGACTGCTTCTTCACGGAGCTTTGCCTCCAAACTCCATTCTTTCTCAGTACCTAGCACGGGTTCTTCTACGCCTTGTGGTGGTCGTAATTCAAACTTATCAAGATAAAGGTTCCGATCTTCCACGCCGGGGTCATAGGCATCGTTTAGAAAGCTGACACCGATAGAGTGAATGCCTGGAGTAAGCTCGACTTGAAATGTGTAATCTTTGAATGTGGCGGAATCGACCGTGACTGTTTGCCTTGCAATACCATCCACGCTGGGGGCCATGAGCGGCCAAATACCTCCCAACGGGCTACCATAAGCGCGGGCAACCACATTATACGTTCCTGATTTCTGGATACGGACATACTCACCTACTGTCCCGTTTGAGTGAAGATTCCAGCCGCCATCGATTGTCCCGCCGGCGGTCTTAATTGTTGCGTTTTCGGCCTCAATAGTCATTGCGAAGGACGAGCTTAAAAAAAGCAAAAAACAAAGGAGAAGCGCAAGGGAAATTACCTTCATATTTCTCTCCACATTTTAAATTGAATAATCGGCCAAGAAAAACTCTTGCTAAAGCTAAATCTAATGAGGTTTTTTTTAGCTTGAATTTAAAAAGGCACTTTTACAGTAACAACTCATCAAAAAATATTACCCTGATAAAGATTACACCTGAAAGTTCAGCATAGACTTTCAGATACTCAACGATATTGCTGACGGTATGATGAGAAAAAATTGACGGCTAAATCAGTCTCCTAAAGAAAATCGTAAATCATTGAGAACCCCACTTCTGGACCGCTTCTCGACAAATTTATGGAAGAACTTTTTATTACATATTTGATTCATATATCCTGCTGGTGATATTACACTAATGCTTACCAAGGTCGATATTAAAAGTATAAATAGTGGTGTTGGTATAAAACCGAATCTCAAAAGGCCCCAGCTTATTCCCGCAAACGGCAACAGGCTCCATCGCACAACCATCCTCAAACTTTCGTGCCCTGAAATGAAATCTGCCATTGGCGGAGAGTAAGAATAATACAGACGCGCAAAGTTTTTTCCCACGGCCTTGTATAACGGAAAACGATCGCTAAATTGGCGCAGCAGTTTGACGTGGGGCTCCATTGTCGATCCATAGGCAGCCGTGGCAATAAAACAGCCGCCGCCACCGCCTCCACTTTCAGCTGAAGTATTAACTGCCGGGCTTGAATACACAGTGCCAATTCCTGAGGGATCTATGATTATCCCGTTTTCTGTGCCGTCTGCATCACCAAAGCCCCCATCCTCAAGCTCTAAGTGACAGGTTTTCTATCCTCATACAATGTATGATCAATCCTGCCACCCATCCAGCACGTCTCAGTTATTCCACCTGGCGCTTTGGGATGGCTTGCCAGAAAGATAGATAATAGCCAATGCAGTATCCTCAAATTAATATCGATTGTCAAGACTCTTAAATTTAAGAATAACATGGGGAAATTTAATAAGTAGTGCCTGAACGAAAACCCCTAATTTTCGTTTTGAAACTGGATGAACTATTTCCTTTGCTAATGTAAGGGCGGGCTTTATGCCCGCCCGAAAGCATGATCGTTATTGGAAAGACGGGCGGGGATAAACCCCGCCCCTACAAGTGAATTAGCTACAACTAGCCTCGG
>SDBU01003163.1_pt1 | contig 21144 bp, 20 predicted proteins | sample 2277071 | NCBI WGS metagenome assembly SDBU01 (sample SAMN10397929, study PRJNA504765) | marine sediment metagenome | isolation source: marine sediment core GS08_GC12, 126 cmbsf | place: Arctic Ocean: Gakkel Ridge, Loki's castle | collected 2008
AGATATAAAATTAAAGGAGTTAAGTTATGAAATCTCTGAAAGTCCTATAGAGAGAACAAAGAGAGAATTGTTGCGAAATAGCTGGAAAAGGGAAAAGGAAATACTCAAATTAATGATAGTAATTTTACCAATATCACTTTACCTCTTACAAGTTATTTTAGAAATTTCTAACTTACAAAATGAATCTATCACAACCGGAGAAACTACTTTAGGGTGGTTCCTTGAGATTTTATTTGTGTATTTAGCAACCTTCATTTTAAGCATTGAACTCTTATCTTCGAGTCAGGTTGCCTTAAGAGGGAGATTTTTTGGTGAAAAGATAAAAGAACACACCTTTAGAAGCCTTTATACTATAGGAGTTCCAATGTCTATTTTTTCGATTATTTTATTTATAATCCAGTACCAAGAATCAGTTGTTATAATAATTTACTTCTTCGCATATTTTATGATGGCTTCAATAATATTCATTCTATTTCTTGATATATTTGAGCCGGTTTCTATATTTATATTTGTTAAATTGATCAATTGGTGGAAAAAAAGAAAGGTTAAAAAGGTCGATTATTCCAATTTTTATTATATGGTTATTTTTGGAGCTTTAGCTATTGTCACCTACCTGTTATTAAATTTGATTTTGACCAACATTGGATATTATTCATTTTTTGGAAAACCAGGTTCAATTGAGGAGGGGTTAATATATGAGGCAGGAGAATTTACTAAAAATAATCCTTCACTTTATCATACATTACAATATGACTTAGTTATCATCTACGGAATTTTAGTAACGGATATCGCATCCACAATAATTTTAACAATCTTTCTTGTTTATGGTTTGAAATTTGTAAGAAGTCTAGGAGTAGGCATTATTACTTTTATTCCTTTTATAATTGGGATTTCCTTAGTACTCGGTGGCTCTACAAATTATTGGCTAACTGGAAAAACAAGCGTCACTCAAATTTTCGGATTTGATTTTTATACTCTGAGAACAGCAAGCTTAACTGTAAATGTACCCGATTTTCTAAACGTTTTAGCTGCACCTTACTTAAACACTCGATATATTTTTAATGTTTTAATTTGGGGTTACATAATTTTCTTTTTTAAAAAATCATTCAAAAGTAAAAATATCCCCGTTGGTGAAGAATTTATTGAGAAAATTATATATTCGACAATTTCAGATTTTATCTCATTTGATGCTTACATTGAAATTGATGCTTCCTATCTAATTACAAAAGATAAAGATATTTCTACAAAAGATATAGAAAAGGAACGTGAGGAAATAAAGGAAATCTTAAAAAATTTAGAAAGTCATAAGTTGCTAATCGAGTTAAAACCTGAAGATGAAAAAGAAAAGAGAAGATTTTATTTTACCCTTAGATACCTTTATCAGAACAAATTTATCAAGATTTGGAGACCAGAATTAAGTTACCTTTTTGAAAAGGCGGAAATACAAGGGTTATATATCATTTATGATGATGGTCGCGGAGTTTATAATTATTCTTTTCGAAGTGACTTTATTCAAGATCCTGGTTTAGTCTCAGGAATGTTTTCAGCCATTACTTCATTCGTTAAAGAGATGACTAAATCTACAGAAACATTAAAGAAAATTGATCACGGTGATATAACGATACTGATTGAATACGGTAAAAGAATTTTTGGAGCCCTTTTTATAAAAGGAACGCAAAGTTCAGAAGTGAGAGCGCCCCTAAAAGAGTTTGTGCAAAATTTTGAAGAAAGATATCAGGATATATTAAAAGATTGGACGGGAGCACTTACTCATTTCAATAGCGATGAAAATAATAAATTAGTTGAAGATACTTTTAAACAAGATTAAGGAAACATTGAAACCAATTTCTTTAGTTTATTCTGGGATAGTAGCAACAGCTCGAACCCAACCAGCGCTAGCTCTAGCTATTTTAATTGGAAAACAGTAAATTGTAGCCCCAACTGGAGGAACCTTGTCAAGGTTCATTAATTTTTCTATTTGAAAATATCCTAATTCAATACCCGCGAAATGTCCCTCCCATATGATGCAAGGATCTTGACTTTTCTTCCATTTTTGAGCAGTAATAGAGAAAGGAGCGTCCCAAGACCAGGCATCTGTCCCTACAATGTGGACTCCTTGTCTAATAATATGTAATGTTGCTGTTTTACCAATTCCTACTCCATGATCTATAAATTCTTCAGTTCCGTGATATCTTGAGGCATTTGTATGGACACAAAGTATATCTCCCTTTTTCAGTTTGTAATCAATATCACGCAACTTTTTATCAATATCTTCGATTTCTAAAATATATCCATCTTCAAAATCAGTACAATCAAGAACAATAAGTGATCCAATACACCATTCTAAAGGTACTTCATCGATTGTTTTAGCCTTCTTCTCCCCTATTTCCTTATCTTGAATAGGTGCAAAATGCCAAGGAGCATCCATATGTGTACCATTATGAGTACTTATTGTTATTCTCTCCGTAGCCCAACCTTTGCCTGCAGGTAAATGCTTATTAGGATTTAAATTGAAAAGCTGACCCATTTGCTTAGCGCCTTGATCATGATCACTATAAATTATTTTTAATTTCATTGTGACCGGATCAAATAATAATTCATTAGAATTAATTATTGGAATAGAAAGATCTACAAACTTCATGTATTACATAACCTAATTTTTATTTTACAATTTTAATAATTTTACAGCGTTTAAACCTAATATTCTTTCAATATCATCCTTATTTAAAAAATCACACTCATCAAAATAATTCACAGCAATTTCTATCATTTCTGGAATGGTTCCGTCTGAACCAAATATAATTTTGTGAGTTCCAATCATTTCTTTGGCTTGAATAAGTAATTCTTTTAAACGGGAAGGCATCATATACGCTAAGTTGCTTAAATCTAAATACACATTTGGATATTGAGTTGCTAAAGCTATAGCGATGTCTGTGAAAGGATATCCCATATGGGTAATGATAATATTAGCTTTAGGATAAGAACTAGCGAATTCATCAATATAAATAGGATTTGAGTATGTCAATACGTTTTTTCTTGTCCCAGGAGGTGGATAGCCACAATGCATTACAATGGGAATTCTAAATTTTTGAGCTGCCTCTAAAACGGGATATATTAATTGATCATTTAGTTTTTTTTTTCTGAAAGTAAGCATTATTTTAAATCCTTTATAGTTATTCCCTACAATAGCCTCTTCGATTTCCTTTTTCACATCAATCGTGCCATCCGATTTTTCAGGTGGATTATAAAAAGGTATGAACATATTAGGGGAAAACTTCACCCAGTTCTTTACTTCTTCATTTTCTTTTTTATTTATGGGGAGTAACACCACTTTGGCAATGTTCGCATTGTTTAAATGAAAAAGTGTTTTATCCATAATATTTGATGCTTCAGCTGACTTTATTTTTCCGAGTTTATCTGATATTCTTTTATAAAACTCATACTCCTTAAATACTACAGAACCAGCTTCTACCATCCTCCTTGTATTAAATGCATGAAAGATGTGGCAATGAAAATCGATCCTCAAATGATATCACTTTTAATATGTTTTTAATTCAATTGCAGATGATTATAGATTTATTAATTTCTGAGGGTAAAAAAAGTTTTTAAAAAAGATTAGGAATAATACCTAAAAGTCTGACCCTTTCAAAATATCTCATATCATATCTCTCATAATATCGTTGATCTAATCTCTAAAGATACTTTTAATACGATCTTCTGTATTGAATCTTAAATCACCAAGGATTTTATCAACATGGGGCTTAAAATCTTTAAAATACTCTAGTTCTTTCAGTTTAATTTCATTTAAATCATATTTTTTTAGAAAATCAGCAATAATTTCTTGTAAATGTCGATTTACAAAATCACGTTCTATCCCTTTTTCAATAATAGCATAAATGAGTAGTACCTGGTCACTAATGGTTTCTTTATTTTGTAAAGGAATTAATTTAGGGTAGCAGATTATCTCAAAATCTGAGAGAGATATTACCCTTATCTCATCACCATAAACCTCCGTAATGAAATTCTCAAGTCCTGCTAAAAATCGAGTAGTTCTCGAGAAGGTATGATCTAATATATTATCTGAAGAAGAATAATACTTGATCTCCACTAATCTCTTCATTTCTAAGCTAATTCCAACCTCTAATATAGCCATCGCTCAAAAACTAGATCTTGAATATGTTTTTATCTAAAACTTTTAGGTTTGTAGTTTTTTAAAAAGTATCTAATTTTTTTTTAAACCTTCATTTAATATATTCTTAATTGTTTTTACCGGATATTGTAAAAGAAAGGGATTATCATATTGTTACCTATTTATTCTCATTAGGAGAATCAATTCATGCCATTATGAATTTTCTTGGAAATAACTATACACTGTTTCAGTAAATAATTCTAAAGATTGAAAGTATGTCCCGACACCAAACACTTCGATTAAAAAATGTTCCACACCAGCTTTAATAAATTCATCCAACTGTTCAATACATTCTTCAGGACTTCCAAAAATAGTCTTTATAACTCTTCTCTTAAGTTATATCTACACGCGCTTCGAATCTGGCAATTAACTCATCAATACGACTATAATCATCAATAGAAATGGAAATTGCTTTGTTAGGACATACCCTTTCGCAACGACCGCATCCCATACAATTTTCCTGATTAATCATCGTCTTGTTCTTTTTCATCTTCAATCCGTTATAGATACAGACTTTAAAACATTCCCCGCAGCCTTCACAGATATCACTATTTACCCTTACTTCAACACCCTCCATTCTTTTTACCATTTTCCTTATAAAGGCTGGACCGTATTTCATTAGGCTTACAACGCAGCAGCAAGAGCAACAATGACAAATAGACATAAATTGGTTTTCATAATCTAACACCCTATATATAACGGCATCACTCCTCAGTTTTCCTAAATGGGGAACTAAACCATTTTCATATGCCAGACGCTCTCGCTCTAAAGCTTCCTCTTTTGTAGCAATATGTGCTCCCGGCCATCTAGATAGATCAATCTTACTCGCTCCTTTCCCTAGCCAGGTACAACCTAAATTAATATCGTGATTTTCACACTTATTTGCTGTACGACATGGACAATCCATCAAAAGAATAGTTCCTGCCTTCTTTATAAAGTATTCTGTGACAGTATGAGGTAATATTTGATCTTCATAAGTACCCAGAGATACATTAACTGGTATAGGGGAAGCTGTTTGGTTCTCCACACCATCGGGGTAAGCGCGTCTTTTGTATAATTGTTTTATTATAGGTAGTTTGCCATACTTCGCTCGTTTTTTCACTTTATTTGCCCATCGGGTATTCATTTCGATTGGTTTTAGATCTAACTTTCCTTTTTTCTTCAAGTGATCACCTTCTTCTAATAGATATCTTAATAAAATAAATAGTTATTAAACAATTAAAAGTTAAATCTAAATTCAATTTTAAAATTAATTAAACCCACTTTTCCCTAACTTGAATAAATACCCCACATAATCAATTAGAGTAATAATTCGACATTCAATTTGAAGATAATTTTGTGCTGGTCGATTCCGCTAATCCAAACCCAACACCTCTTTCTGAGGAATCAAAACAATTTATTACCTATATTAGCGCCGACTATAAAGCAGCCATGAACGGATTTATAAAACTATGTATTCCTGAACCTAATTGCAGATATTATCATCGTTGGGGGTTGGATATATGCCTTCGGGCTAAACCCGAAGCAGCGGTTCGTTTAATTCGTCTATTTGAAGGTGCCGACGGTGGAAATGCAGAATATTCTCTAAGTGATATCACTGTTCCCACTCTTGTAATTCATGGCAGTAAAGATGTTATTACACCACTGGAGAGTGGTAAATACCTGGCAAATAAAATTCCAAATGCTGAATTAGTGGTAATTGAAGGTGCGGGGCACGTGCCGACAATAACTTACCCGTATGAGGTAGTAGAAGCCATCGAACATCATTTCAAACCATGAAAACGTATGCTTCATTGGTGGAGACAATAGATTAAAACTGTAATGAATTAATTAAACTAGAATAAAAATTGTTTAATGAAAATCTTTTTTTCAAATCAGTTATAATCTTGATCTTTCAGCAGAAGATCAAGAAAATTAAAAGAAAGTTAGAATCTTTTTTCTCTTCTTTTTTCAGTATACCAACAATTTATTTATGAAATAATTACCAATATTTGTTATTACATAAATTAGGGATTTATTATGTTGCCGTTGGAACGTGTTAAAGCCGCTCTGAATTTTAATAGCCCAGATAAAGTGCCTGTTTTTAATCTTATAGCTGGAGATGTTTTACCCCTTCTACTAACTGTTAGTAAGAAGTGGAAACCAGGATGGAATGAGGGAGAGGAGGGAATATTTCCACATGTTAGAGGGAGTTATAACTGGGATCGCCCTCAATGGGCGAAAATGCCAGATTTCGAAGGAAATAAATGGAGAAACATCCCTCATGAAGAGATTGATGAGTGGGGTAGTATATGGAATATGAAAGGAAACGATGGGAATATGGGGCATCCTGGAAGAGCCGTTCTACTTGATTGGAAGGACTATGATGATCATATCAGTAAGTACACACCAGAAGCCGATGATCCTAGCCGATATCAGATTGGTCTTACTTTAAAGAAGAAGTTCAATAAAGATCACTATCTTATGCTAATACCTCCCACATTTGGACCTTCCCAAACAGTATCTGGATTAAGAGGATTTAATACTTATTTGATTGATCACCAAAAATATCCTAAATACCTGAAAAAAGCTTTGGATTGGGTTGCTGAATACCATGTGGATTTATTAAAATCTTCTTTTAAATACGGACTAAATCCTCATGGGATCTTTTTAGTTGATGATCTTGGAGAACAGAAAGGACCATTTTTTGGACCAAAAATGTTCCGAAAACATTATGAATCATCTTATCGTCGTATTATAGAGGAATCTCACGCATTAGGGGTGGAAGTTCATCTCCATTGTTGTGGCAAAATTGATCCATTAATACCTGTTTTAACAGAATGGGGAATAGATGCTATTGAGCTAGACAGCCCTAGAATGAGTGGATATTCCGATTTATATCCAAATCGCGGTAAAATAATGTTTTGGGGTTGTGTGAACATACAGTCAATTTATACACAAGGCACACCCGAGGAAACAGAGCGGGAAGTTTGGCATATGGTGAGAAATCTTGGTACTAAGAATGGTGGGTTTGGAGCCTATTTTTACCCTCAACCTGGGGATATAAAAGCACCATTTACGAATATAAAAGCTTTTCAGAGAGGACTCGATAAATATGGAGTGTATCACAAAATCCCTAAACATTGGTGGGATTATCCTGTAATTCAAGAATGGAAAGATAATGAAGTTCCAAATTTACCTCCTTTAGAAGTCAGACTCTGAATTCACCTTTCTTGTATAATTATACCGATATAATTACTGTGATAAGTAATAATCGTTCACTAAAACACTCTGAATTTAAATATTTGTTTTTGAACAATTTAATGTTCTTAATTAAAAATTTTAGAATCGTAAAGTTGTAGTACTTGAAATAATTATGCTAGATTATTTTTCACCCTCAGATTTAAGCCAGATTCTTGAACCTCTTAACGAATTTTTTAATGGATTCAATTACTTCTTCTATATGCTCTTTAAGAACGGAAATTTCTTGTTTTTTTTCCTTTTTTTGCTAATGGGAATAGTTTTATTCATTAACGCTAGAGAAATAGAATATCATGACAAAATTCGAGGGAAAGAAGAATTAGTAAAAAGGAGGGGAAGAATAGGAAGTGTTCTTTTGATTTTACTATCATTTGGATTTCTTTCAAAAGACCTTTTTGCATTCCTATTTAGCATTTTCAGCAACCTACCGGAACCGAAATTTCTTGTTAAATTTATGTACGAGATAGATCTTTATTCATTGGAAAATATTCATACTTTAGATTTAGGACATAGAACTCTCTTTTTTTTTATTAGTTCCTTTTCCTTAATTTCGCTTCTATTAATAATAATAGGAATTTACCTGTTGTTATTTAATAAATTCATATTGCGTTCTAAACTGAAAACTTTTGCTTTTCTCGGTGTAGGATTTCTTTTTTGGCTTTTAGTTGGATTCAATATGGCTTTAAGGCTAATAATCTAAGTAAGGAAGTATATTTATTAAGATGACTTTTTAAGATTTTCTTGTTTTGCAGCTAATTCATCAATAAACTTCCTTAATCTTTCAAAATCAGCATCTTCCTGTTCCTCAAATTCGACTTCTTCCTCATATTTTTGAGTTAATCTAGCAGCATTAGAGGTTGGTAAATACTTTAAATATTCATCAGGTTTTTTCTTCTTATGCCCTTTTTTTAATTTAAGCGCGTTTTCTTTTACTATTCTTTTAATTTTTTCTATCATGTGTGAACAACTTTGGCTTAATTTTTTAATAGGTTTTAAAAGTCTAAAATTGGGTGATTCTATACTCTTCTTTCCTATTTTTTTATAATTTCCTAATATTTTTTTATTATTTCTTCTAATTTCTGAGTTGTCTAACCAGGATCTTTTTATGAAGGGTACCTTGAGTAGAAAAGGTCTTTTAATTGAATTTACTCGAATAATGCATTGTCCTTCTTCCAAAATTGATAAATAATCCTCGTGTTCTACATCTAGATTTAACAGTTTGCATAAAAACTCCTTTTCTATATGAGATTTGAAACAAACTAAAACACCACAATTCGCTAAAATCTCTTGACTTATGTCGGGATGAGTTGCTAATGAAATTAAACATTCACCTGTACCCCTCTGAAGTAAAGCAATATCCTCCAAATAAGTTGTGAGTTTATTTTGGCGTGTAAGATCTTTTGGAGCAAAATATTGAGTATCCTCAACAATCGTAATATGTTTTATCCCTTTGAAATTGAAGGCTCCACGAGTGAGATTTTTATCCCATAGGTATTTTAGAAGCATATTCAAAAAGAAAAGCGCATCCTCTTTCTCTCCTCCTAAACGGATTATAGAACTTAAGTCAATTAATATATTTCTTTCGAAAATGTTTTCTACCTTAATTTTGTGGTCGGTATCAAATATTGCCTTCAGGGACCCCAGAGAAAATCGGCGTATTCTGTTTTTAATACTAATAAGAGTCTGACTTAACATAGGAATTTCATTCTTCTTATTCTTGGCATATCCTTTACAATATTGGTAAAAACCTTTCCAGCTCTGAAATTGTTTGTTTTCACAGACCTTTGTTAATATCTCAACTAACACTTTTTCCATTTGAGGAGAAAACTCCGCATTCTCATCCAAAAATTTTCCGCTCTTTAATATATCAAAAATCCGTTCAGCATGAACTTCTGGAAGGGAAGTCCCGGGATTAAAGATATTTATTGAAAAGTTCTCCCCCGGTCTTATTATTAATAAGTCCTCTATTTTTCTCTGCAGAAAATGATACTCTCCCTTAAACTCCACAAGCATAAAAGGAATATTAAAGTGTTTTTTGAAATTCATCAGAAAATTCTGAAGAAAAGTAGTCTTTCCCGTACCTGTTGCCCCGCAAATAAACATATGCTTTTCTAGATCCTTGAGGGAAAGAAAAAAATTATGTTTTTGATTGCTACCTTTCATAACTTTACCAACTTTTATCTTCCCTTTCCTTGATTTAAAAAAGGGAGGATCTTCCAATTCTACAACATCTTCACCAGCGTTATGTATCGAATAAATAAATAAAGCGGTAGAAAAACACAACAAGAAGAAAATAATGTTGTTTATTAGTATATCAGAAGAAATCAATAATTCTGAGGAACGGGTGAGAGACGATAAAGAATTTAACACGAAAATAATAAGACTAATTACCAAGAGAATGGTTATAAGAAATTTTAACTTGGTAGGTGAATTCTCTTTTTTCCGAGCTATGAAAAATAAAATGGTGAGAACCGTAAGAAAGAGAATTACCACCATGTAGATGGAATCAAGTAGGCTAAGCATATGATTCTTTATTAATTTTAAATATTAAAAACAAAACTAAATTTTTAAATTCCCCAAGTATTGAGAACCTTTCCTGTTAATTTTCTCGAAAATATTAATTATTTCAAAATTGTTATTACAAGGTTATTGCAGAGAAAATCTTCATGATAAGTTATTTAACATTGCATTGTATTAGTAACCAATAATTTTTAATTACTTCTTTCCAACTTTTTGGGAGAAAAGTAACCATTAAACCGAGTAGCGAATCTTTTATTCCTTTAATTCAACAGAAAATTATGAAAATTTTATCTGTGATTCATTTTTAATCTCTATTTTTTCCTAGATTTTTTCAATATTTTGCCTGAGATGTTTTCAATCCCAATTCCAGTTCTTTTTACTGCCTCTTTAGCAAAATTTTCTAAATTATTTGGGACTATTAGTTTTTTTGAATTAGGTGCCCTACTTCTATTTAATTGTCCAATCGATTCCCTAATATCCTCTTTAGTTTCGGCAAATTCATAAGCATTACCGCCCACTACGAAATCAACACCTTGAGTCCTTTCTTTTACACCTAACCGCCTTTCAATTTTTCTTATAGCGTTTTTATTTTGATGTGTACCTATATTAATTCACCTTTTCAAAGTTTAATTTATAAATAAAGAATTTTTATTTATATAACTTTGGATTTCACTTTTATTTTCAAAGTTAATCATAGAGTTTAAATAATTTAATTATATCCTTATATTGTAGAAAAATGGAAAAAGATCCTAAAAATATAATAAGAGATGTTGTTGAAAACTCTAAAAAGATAAATTCTAAAGTATTTACATTAACTCGCTGTATATTACTAACCTTAATGTGGTTCAATAAAGATGGACTTCAATTCCGTGAATTAAAAAACATTCTAAACATATCAGATGGAAAACTAAAATCGAATCTTGATTTTCTTCAGGATATTGGATTTATCAAAAAGATTCCTATACGACTTGATCAAAAGGATATGCATATCTATATGATTGAAGATTCAGGTAAAAATGAACTTAAAAAGATAATTAGATGGGTGGAAAATATAAAAGAAGTGGAGGGAATGTATAATGAGTGAAGTGAATCCTGATTTTCTCAAAGTTATTGCAATCATTAGTAATTGTAAGCTAGAAATGAAAGATCCGAAGCCAGCAAAAAACTTCCAGACTCGATTAATAATTCAAAAAATCATATTCTTGAGTAAAATGTTAGGCATTAATTTGAAGAGATATAACTTCAGCCTTTATAAAAATGGACCTTATTCACCTGATTTAACCGCAGATTATTATGATAATAATGAATTAATTGCAGCTTTAGAAACCAGTTATCACTTAACACCGAATGATCATGAAGTTGTTGATAAAATAAATGAAGTAGTATTAGAACATCCTCTTAGTATTTACAACCAGGCAGATTTACTAGAAGCCGTCTCCACAGCTTATTATATAAAACATTATAATGAGGATATTTTAGATGATGATCTCTTTGAACAAACAAAAGATGAAAAACCATTTATCAGTGTTAAAATCATTACAATTGCTCTCAATATCGTAAAGAAATTGAGGTTTAAACAGGAATATTTAACCAAAGAAATCCAAGATGAACTTGATCTATGGGATAAAGCTGAAGACTAAAGATTTATTTGTATCATGCCAACTAAATATTTAAGAAACATTAAACCTGGTGAAATCTGGATTGTTGAATTATCGATTAGGGCTGATGATACAATTGGACATGAGACTCAAAAAACACGACCTTGCCTTGTTATAGCAAATAACCCAGTTGCAAATATGATAACCATAATTCCATTACAATCTAATTTAGATACCGCCAATTTCCCATATACGCATTTAATTAAAAAAAATCAAAAAAATAAATTAAAAAATGATTCTGTTGCTGTTATTTTTCAGATACGATCTCTCGATCGCAAAAGATTCCGAAATTTCACTAGTATCATTGGTGATAGAGATTTATCCAAAATTAAAACAATTTTAAAAGATTTTTTTAATTTATAATTTAAAAATTTAGTGTGTATTTTTATTTTCTTTTTTTTACATAACAATTGACCCAACTAATAGAAAGCATATCTAAATCAAGAAAAGAAAAAAAAAGATTAATTACGATTTCGATACTTCTTTCTGATTAATAAAATCGAAGCTAAACCAATAATGCTGAATAAAAGATACAATTGATAACCAGGAATCGCGGCGGGACTAGGAGGGGTAATAATGAGGGGTTCTTCGCACCCCTGCATATTGTAATAAAGATATTCGCTGCTTAATTGTGTCATAATATTGATATTCTTATCTGAAAAGACCCAATAGTTAGTATTGGGGAATGACATTGTTCCATAACCACCGACAATTAAACCTAAAGATTCATCAGGATCGTAATGTTCTAATTCATTTTTTGGAATCCTGATTTCGTACATCCGATGGTTCGATACGTTATTAAAGCTAGGACCAAAAGACCACTCAATATCGAAATTATTAATAGAACTATAAGGATAGGTAACCGTTGCCATACCGTTTGTTTGATTATAGAATGGTACTATGTGGAGACTATCAATTTGCGTCATAAAAGGTGAAGTATCATTGGCATAAAGGACAAACTTCATTTCATTATTTGCTGAGAGGTTTCCAGCCCCATAATCAAACTGAAGCATTTGCAAACTTGCATTTGTGCTAAGTGATCGGATTTGATCCAGATCGTTCGGATTTACTGTTCCATCGTCATAAGCAAGATAAAGAAAGTGTTCCGCGATCGAAATGTTCGCCTTAGTGTAAATTTGAAATTGTATCCATAAAATATTGGATGCAAAAATCTCTTCAAAAATTCCAAACCATTTAAGTGTATCAACAGTGAATTCGACCCTACTCACATAATAACCGTTAACAAATTCTGACGTTATGTTAAAAAAAACTCCATTCAAGTTATATAAATGCGTCGTATTTCCATTTATGGTTCCATATGTCGCGATATACTCAGATTCATCATTCACGCGGCTGGATACACCACCTATCCCGCTTGAAAGAAATTCCCAAACCTGGTCTCTTTCTACATCATATACTAAAGATTCCACTCCATTATCAAAATAGGATCCCCACTCGCTATAACTTGAAAATGTTCGATTGTTAGTATTTAACCAAACACCGACCCATTCACCGTTAGTCCCCCCTGTTTTATCGCTAGACAAATCTAATCCAATGTAAAGATTAGATAAATCCTCTCCTAAATATAAGTAATTAAAACCATCTGTATCAGGGGGATTTCCAGCATCGTCAATATCCAAGTAAAAAGGAACTTTCCAGTCAAGATCTTCCCATTCAGTTTCATTAATCACACCATCAATTGTAATACCCTCCATTGGAAGAGAACCACTCATCTTAGGGGTTTCGGCTGAAAGTGATATTGGGGTTAGTCCTAAAGACATCAATATTAAAATTGAGATAACTATAATTGACTTTTTATTTGTCAAATTTCATCACTTTTCCATTAAATTTGGATAAATATTATTATATTACTCATATATTTTAAGTTACCCATAAATTAAGGTTCATTAGACTCAAAACTCATTAACGCTTTCTATTAGCATTCCACCATTACCACAGAGCAGGGTCGCAAATCCTCATTCCTTCTTGAGGATCTACAAGCCTAACTAAGAGTTTTACAATTCCTTGAGGAGTATAAAATTCACCTCCTCTTTTACCAACATCATCGATATTTAGATTCAAGCAAATTTATAATAGTTTAGTGGACAATTAAGATTGCTTTCTCTCTGGAGATTTTATCCAATATTAAAAATTGTTTAAAGAACAAGAAGCAATTGAAATCCAACATTAAACTTTTTCTTTTTTTTTTTATTAGATGCTTTGAATTTAAATATAATTTAAGCACTACTTAAGATATGAGTAATGATAACCAACATTTTGAAATTTCAAAACATAAGGATTATTTGTATGTAATAAAAGAAAATATTTCTCTTGTTCATCCTGTTTACAGGAATGACCCCCTTAATATGTACTTGCTTTTAGGGACTCATACTGCTCTTTTGCTTGATACAGGATGTGGATTATATCCTCTACGACCAATTGTAAAGGGTCTGATTGGAGAAAGAAAATTATTAGTTTTCAATACTCACACTCATTGGGATCATATCTTGGGAAATGAGGAATTTGGGGCCGTAAATGTTCATGAAAATGAAGTACACGTTGTATCAAACTCATATGATCTCTCGTTTTTAAAAGATTCTCCTAATGAAATAGTCAAACGATATGGTGAACAGAATTTTTTAATCCCTCCTTCAAAAATAATTAAGATATTAAGAGATGAAGATGTCTTCGATTTAGGAGAAATAGAAGTTAAGATTATCCATTGCCCTGGACATTCTCCAGGTTCAATTTGTTTACTTTCAAGCACGGGGGAACTTTTTACGAGTGATGTTGCTTATTATGGAGATACATTTCTACCTAAAAGAGAATTATTTCCAATAGTTCTTAAATCTCTTTCTAAATTAATGAAACTTTGTGAAGAGCAACCGGATCTTGAACTCTATCCATCACACCAGAAGTATCCATGTGATAAAAACCTATTAACAGATCTTTATAATGGCATCAAAAACATCAAGAACCTTTGGGACACTAAAAAACCTTTTGATTTTTTTGAAGCATGGCAGATTGATGATGAAAAATTTAGATATTACATAGCTAGATAGTTTTTTTGGATTCTGACCATGGATTCTCTCCTTCTGAATTTTTTTCGCCTGGTTTGTTTTCTGAGCTTTCACCTTGATTTTCTGCTTCTTTCTTCTCAATGTCAACTGATTAGATAAGTTCTCAAACATTTAAATCTTCTACAGTTTGCGATTCCTTCACTTCTGAAAAAAATTCTTGAGATAAATATACCCATGTGGCGGTTTTTCACTCTTAACCATTTTTGATTTAACTTTCCTTTTAGAAGATATTTTAAATCAGGTATTTAAACTGCAATTGAAGATAAAATCACCGCGAAGGAGTCATTAAAAGAAATTTTTGTTTAAATAGATCTATACATAAAATAATAAAAAAAAAATAGAAGGAAAATTAATTTATTCATCTAGCTCGTCTTCTTTTTCCTTGTATGTCCTTGCTTCCTCTTATGGACCCCAGAGTTTTGGATCAGTAATCCCATTGCTCTCACTCTTTTCCTCATCCCAGAAAACTTCAGCACGCTTCTTTAACATTCGTCCTAAAATATGCATGTAGGAGGGGATCCTTTCATTAAACGTATTAAATTTTATAAATCCGATTTTGGAGAAAGTTTCAATTTCTTTTTCATCATCTTCAAACGTTACATTTAACGTTAAAAGGTTTTGAACTCCATCCTTAAAAATTACTATTGCTTCAATCATGGCTAGCTATCCTCAAAAAAATTTGGTCTTAAATTATAGGAATAGTAAACACTTATAAATAAAAAAAAAGAAAGGAGAGGAAGTGCTGAAAAATGATGTATTTAAATTTCAAAATAGATTGATTAGTGAAGAATTGATTCTTCTTTAATCTTTTTAATTATGCTTGAAATTAAAGGAGTTGAATTTTGTTAATAATAATCTTTAAAGATTTAAACCGAATTGGTTAAATTCAATAACAGAAAAAAGAAAAATAAAAAAGAATTAAAAATGTTCTTACATCATTCCAGGTGGCATTCCACCCATCCCACCGCCCATTCCTCCCATACCACCACCAGGCGGCATACCTCCCATTCCCGGAGGTGGTCCAGCGGATCTTGTACTAGCGATAACATCATCAATTCGTAAAATCATTGAAGCTGCCTCGACAGAGCTTTTTATTGCTTGAACTTTGACGACAGTAGGTTCAACAACTTCATTCGCCATCATGTCATTAACGACATCTCCCGTATCTAAATCTATTCCCGCGAATTTATTGCCTTGTTGATGAGCCGCTCTTAACTTCATTAATGTGTCGATTTGATCCAAGCCTGCATTTTCAGATAGGGTTTTTGGGACGATATCAAGCGAATCAGCGAACACTTCAACAGCAAGTTGTTCACGACCTCCTAATGAGGAAGAATATTTCCTTAATTGGATGGCAACTTCGATTTCTGGGGCCCCGCCCCCTCCAACTATCTTTTGATCTTCAACCACATCTCGCACTACGCAGAGGGCATCATGGATTGCTCTTTCAACTTCATCAATGACAAGTTCAGTTCCGCCTCTAATGAGAATTACGACCGATTTCGGGTCTTTGCATTCTTCAATGAAGATCCAAGAATCATTCATAATTTTGCGTTCTTCTACTTTTCCCGCCCATCCAAGTTTTTCTTCAGAAAGGTCATCAAGACCGGTAAAAATCATACCCCCTGTGGCTTTTGAGAGTTTTTCAATGTCAGATTTTTTGACTCTTCTCACTACCATTATGCCTGCTTTTGAAAGGAAATGTTGGGCTAAATCGTCAATACCTTTTTGGCAAATTAAAACTTTAGCTCCAGAATTTACAATCTTCTCGACCATTGTTCTTAACATTTTTTCTTCTTCGTCAAGAAATTCTTGAATTTGTTCTGGGCTTGTAATTTGAAGTTTAGCATCAAATTCGGTTTTTTCAATTTCCACAGCACTTTGTAAAAGTAATATTTTAGCATTCTCCACTAATTTTGGCATACCGGGGCTAACAACTTCCTTATCTAGAATTATACCCTTTATTAGGCTAGTTTCGTCAATGCTTTCGCCTTGTTTTTTCTGTATCTGGACTTTATCAATATCAGCAACCCATTCTCCATCAGCATTTTTTTCAGCAATGGCTTTTATAGCATCCATACATAATTTAGCTAAGCCTTCTTTCGATTCAGAGACAATTTTGCTTGACATACATGTCATAGCAGTATTCAATAAGCCTTTCTCGTCGTCAATTCCACTTTTTTCGGACATTTCATCAAGAATTTCAACAGCTTTATCAGCCGCTTTACGAAAACCCTCAGTAATAACCGTTGGGTGAATTTTCTGCTCAATGAGTTTTTTAGCTCGTTTTAACAATTCACCAGCTAAAATCACTGATGTTGTAGTTCCATCTCCTACTTCTGAATCCTGAGTTTTTGCAACCTCAACCATCATTTTTGCTGCAGGATGTTGGACATCGATTTCCTTTAGTATTGTAGCTCCATCATTTGTGATGACAACGTCACCAAATTGATCAACTAGCATCTTATCCATACCTCTAGGACCGAGGGATGTCCGAACGGCTTCTGCAATAACAATTGCAGCAGCAATATTGTTGGACATTGCATCCCTACCACGTGTTCTCTCAGTACCCTCTTTGAGTATGAAAATCGGTTGACCTCCGAGTTGAGCTATGATAAATCACCTAAATTTTTAATTTTCATCATATTCCATCACGAATCTAATAATTTTTTTTGTGTGAATTTAATTTTTTATAATTTTATTTATATAGATCTCTAAGTCATAAAATTAAAAAAGTTTACGAAATATCCTAAAATCAGAAATTTTCTAATTAGAAATAAAAAGCAGAAAAAATAATAATTGGTTATATGTAAAAAAGGGGTAAGAATTTTTGGGAAGGACCTTCTCAAAATATACTAAGAAATAATAAATTTACTTCGTAAGTTCTTTTCTCTTAGGTCTTAAATCTTTACTAAAGCACCGTCTGCACTTTTTAGCTTTAACCGGGTTTAAGGCTCCACATTTACGGCACACACTTTTTTCCAGCAAGTGATATCGGGCAATTCTTCTCTTTACAGGATCGTCTATCGGCACTTTTTTTCAGTTTTAATTTTCCTTGAGTTTTCCAAGCCTTAACTTAGAATAGTTAATATTAATTATAAGGTTAAAAACATAATATTCAAAATAAAATTTGGGTTTAGCTATGGTAAAATAAGATAAAATTAAAATTCTATAATTAATTGATCTATACAACATTTATAATAACAATGCTTAGTTAATTTACGATGCCGAGAGAAATTTTTGATGAGGAAAAGTTCTTAGAATTATCCGAATTTGCAGTTCATTGTCGAATTAAGCGTCATCGAGATGTAGTTAAATTAAAGTTAAGAACAATTAAGATCCTCTATACATTTAAAACAGATCCAGCCACAGCTGAAAGACTCATAAGTAATATAAGTTGTGACATCATAGAATTATAAGAAGGCTATCTTCTCAATTCTCAATTTTCAAATTTAACTAATATCTTATTGATAAATATTTTGAGAAACAATATTCCGTTCTTCTTTTATATTATATTTTTGAAAAAGATAATTTTAAATTTTGAGACTAGATTATACAGATAAGGTTAATAAGAAGTTAAATGCACATTTTTTTGATAATTATAATTTTAATTTAGAAAAAACAATGATTCAATCTCTCTACATTTTTCAAAGTCAATCAAAACAATTACTTTACAATAAGAATTTTCAAAGTGATGAAAAGGTAGAAATGTTTAGCTCATTTTTTTCTGCCCTACAAATGTTTGTTTCTGAGCTTACTGAAAGTAGTTCTGAATCCTTAAGCACGATTGAGTTAGGAGAATATTTGGTCATAATTTCAAGAATTCCTGAAGTTAAATCTGATTTAGTTATAATTATTGATAAAGCAGATATTAAGGAAGCTCAAAAAATTATCCCAAAAGTTATTTCTATAATTAAGAGTCATGAAGATCTTTTTATTAACTGGGATCATGAACCCGAAAAATTTGAAATGTTTGACTTGAAAATAATACGGTTAATTCTATCGAATAAAAAGTTGGTCTCTGATTCAACGTTAACTACCAATCAAAGTTCAATTTTAAAATCAATTTGGGAACAAAAGGGGTCACTTTCTGATAAATTAAGAGAGAATTTATTGAAAGAAAGGGAAAAGCTCAATTTGGTTTATCAACATGAGGAAAATTATCCTGATAAATATAATATATCTAAAAAACTAATTGAAATTTCCGAAAAGCTTCATGATGATGAGAAATTTATAGAATATCAGACAGAATCTAAATCACTTAAAGATGAAATAAAAGATCGGAGGCTTAGATTGCAATATTATTTGGATAAATTAAATGAATCTTTAGCATATTCAAAATTTGCAGAAACCTATTCCTATCTTTACTCTTTCTGCATAAAACTTCAAAATTTTGCTGAACCAGATATAATTGAAAAATATAAAATCCTTGCCAAAATACTATTAAATAGAAGCAAAATACCAAGGGAAGAATTTAAACAAGTGGTAAAAGATATATCTATGATCGAAGACGAAGTTAATACGTTTTTTAATATAGGTACATAGAACTACTTTTTTTCTCTCTCATTATTCTTTCTAATCGAGTTATATGAGTTCTTATTCTGGATTATTACGATATAAAAAAAATTGATTTCTTACCTGCTATTAAGAAAATACTCCCTTTTAAATAAAGAAATTAAGAATCATGATAGCAAAATTAATTAAATATAAATAATGAGATCAATTACTAAAAGCTCTTTTAAAACAAATAAAAGATAATAAAAAAGTATTTTCTCTCTATTGTAGGTAAAATGAAAGTTCTTCCTGCTGATAAGACGTGTATAAATTCTGGTTTTTTATGTACGAATTGTCAATCTAGACTTGATACGGGTGAGATATCTGAATTTGAGATCGATTTAGCTAAAGATCTTCTTAAATTAGAAGAAGAGAATGAGAAATTTAACTTTTTGAAAAACATCTCCTTCTATAAAGCGATTGATTATGAAGATGTTGCATTATTAGTAGTAGGGAAGAACGATAAATTAATTATTCCAAAAGAATTGCTTGATTGGATAAAGGAAACATATGAAATAGATGAAATTATCCTCGTAGAAAAAACCAAGAAACCCCGTCCGGTAATTGAAGCCTTAATTGCTCCTTATAAATTAATTTCGTTGAATGAAATTTTCCTCGCTACAGGAGATGTCCAATATAGAGCCATTCTTTCTAATGATGATAAAGATAAGATTTTATTCACTAAAGAGGAGCTTGAAGATTTGATTTCAGAACTGACGGGTAATGTTGCTCGTGTTGAATTCCAATAATTTTTACTTTCAATAAGATTTAATTCTTTCTCTTCTTAATAATTATTAGAATTACTGTGGAAGAATATAAACAGGTAATTTTAATTAGGACTGATCTTAAAATGAGCACAGGTAAAAAATGTGTTCAATCATGTCATGCAAGTGTATCCGCTTCAGATTTAGTTAGAATCCAAAATAAAAACGCTTGGAAAAATTGGAAGAATACTGGACAGAAAAAAGTCGTTCTTAAAGTGAAGGATATAGAACACTTAAAAGAAATGGTTAAGTTAATAGAAACTAACAAATTCCATTATTTTGTTGTAAAAGATGCAGGTCTTACCCAATTAACCCCTGGGACTATAACCGCAGTTGGAATTGGACCTGTATCCTCTAGTGAAATAGATAAGATTACAAGAGAATTAAAATTATTATAATGGTAAAACCGAAGGCAAAATAAATTTGCATGACCAAAAAAGAAATTTTTATTCATTTAAAACTAATAATCAAAAAGAAATAGAAAGATTTGTAGGAATTGAAGCTTATAGTTCATCTAAACTAGAACGGATTGGAGGAGTATGCAAAACTTTATTCAAAGATTTTATTGTCAAAGAAATTGACAATAATGGAAAGATCCTTGACATTAAAGATGATCCCCCAAGCCCATCTTTTTCTAAAGAATTACATGATGCATACACTACATTTAATTTAGTAAAAATCAATAAAGATACATTTCAGGCAATTAGAAATCTTAGGAAAGCCCTTAAAATCCCCTACTCCTCAATTAATTATTCCGGATTAAAAGATAAAAGGGCTATTTCAGTTCAAAAGGTTTCGATTAGAGGTAATTACGTAAAGGAATTAAAGAAATTAAAGATCCATGACATTTTCATAAGAAATATATTCCCCTCAAAAAGACCCGTTAAATTAGGAGGTCATTTAGGAAACAATTTCACCATTATAATTAGAAATGTAGAAGATCGGAATAGTGATAACCAAAAAGTCAAAAAACTTTTAGATTTTTTGAGTAGATTTGGATTCCCCAATTATTTTGGACTTCAAAGATTTGGGAAATATCGACCTAATTCGCATTTTGTTGGGCGTTTATTGCTTGAAGGGGAGTATAAAAGAGCTTTTAATGAATATGTGTTGTCCACATACTCAACTGAGCCTGAAGC
>SDBU01003164.1_pt1 | contig 21140 bp, 31 predicted proteins | sample 2277071 | NCBI WGS metagenome assembly SDBU01 (sample SAMN10397929, study PRJNA504765) | marine sediment metagenome | isolation source: marine sediment core GS08_GC12, 126 cmbsf | place: Arctic Ocean: Gakkel Ridge, Loki's castle | collected 2008
CCCCCACCGTCACCTATTGTTAGGCCGCGACCACATTCGTCTGGTTGGCCGATATTTCTGGAATGTACTCCAGTTCCAACGTGGGAACACAGTTTAGAGCGGTAACGCTTTCGGCCGTGACCTCAACAACGACCTGCTCACCGCGTTTCAACTTTATGTTACTCGTTGGAACTTCTTCGAGTACCTTCCCTTCCTGATCGGATGCAGGGATCGTGATAGTTCCCACATCCCCATCGCCACGGCCGGTATCCGATCCGGCTGTTGGCCTTTTGTCGAACTTGACTGTCGCGCCACCCGCATCCGTCCCTTCGATGGTAAGCGAGAGATTTCTCACACGGCAGTCAAACGGGACCGTGAATATCACCTTATCAGCAGCAGTATTCACATCGAACTGCGCACCGACCAATGCGACTGGTGTTTCTGTATAGGACATATCATCCTCCTTTTTTAGGTCAGAAGACCTCTTGTTTTTCGGTGTCGATTAGCTCGACGTGCCGTGGATGACCCGGGCCTCGCCATCGTTAGCGGTATCCCAGATCAACCCGTACTCCAGGATTCCATACCATGCGACGGCCTTATCCCGGCCGAAATCACCCGGAAGTGCCATGCGAAGTTCTGGGGTTTCCACTTCAGCCATCGCCACGCCATCATCTCCGAAGACAACGAACTCTCCGAGGACGCTGTTGAGGCCCTTGGTGTTGGACAACGCGGTGGTATGATTGACCTCAATCCACCGAATTTGCTCGATCTTACCGACCTCGGATTCATATACCAGGTCTCCCAACCGAAGATATTTTGTGAGATCCTGGAATTCCGGGTCACTTTTTATTCCACGGAGAGCCTTCGTGGAGCCCAGGCCGATGTAATGGCCCTTGCTGTACCACGGAACGTGGATCGTGTCCTTCATGTAGTCACGGATAACCCCACAATGCGCGAAGGACAGGTTCGCCGTCGCCTGCGTCGATGGGGTTCCATCGGTGTCAAACGTGATCCCCGTAAGCGAGGTGGGGATGGCCTTGATCTTCGCGGTTTTGAACGCTGCTGCCGCCGCCGTGTCCAACGTCAATTTCATCTGATCCTTAAGCGCACGCTGGATCGGATTCATGATATCGAACTTCGACAGATCCTCCGCAAAGGAGGTGTACTCCACCGCCCGGCCATACTCATTTACCGTGATTTGAACAGTGGACATCTGATAACTATCCACCGGTATTTTCAACTGCTCGTTCAGTTTCCCATCCCCCGGCTCGGCAATATTTCGAGACCGCATGATGGTAACGGACTCACCCTTCTTACGCCCAAACCCGGGCTCCGGTCGAGCAAAGACCGCGAACTCCGCTTCGGCAACTGCCGCGAAACGAAGTTTTTCTGAAAGGTCATGGTTCTTCGCCACACCTGTTGGAAAATCAAATTCCCAAGTGAAATTTCCCATTCTCTACCTCCTTATTTTCCTCGGAATTGGCGATCAGGGCTCGATTTGGCCTGAGTCATTTGCGCACCAAGAGTCATTGGTTTCCCCTTAACTTCCGGGGTGACCTTTGGGGCATTCGCCCCACGACCTACTGCCGCCATATCCTTTTTGATTTTGTCGTTGGCTTCCTGGATTTCCTTGAACCGTTCTTCCGTATGACCGATCAACGGCCTCATCTCAGACATAACCAATCCGAACTGCTCCTCTTCGGGTAGCTGGTTATAGTCGACACGATCAGCCATCACACGAGCTTGAATCGTGACAAATAGATTGAAGTGCTGATCGGTTTTCAACTCCTCGTTTGCGAGAAGTTCTTTCACACGACTTACCGCTGATGTGTGAGCCTCCTGCTGTTGTCTCTGCTCATCCATGATCTGCGGTGTCTGACGTTCCGCAATACGCTGGGCGATTTTCATGTTCATTTCGCCCATGATCTTCAGTTCCTTATCACGGATATCAGGGTCTTCGTCGGACAAAGCCCGCATGGATTTCGCGGCTTCTTGAGTTACTTCAGAGATGAATTCCTGGTCGTCCTCAGTTGTGCGCTTCGTTGACATTTCTGCCACCTGGCGCTTGAGTCCAGCCGATTCAGTCGTGGCCTCATGCATCTTGCGTTTGGCCTCGGCTTCAGCGACTTCCGATTCTTCTTGATTCTTGAATCTGAACTTCGCCGGGACTTCATCCTCTTTTTTCTCCGAAGGCTGTTCCTCTTTTGGTTTTTCCTCCGGTGGAACAACCTCATCCGTCCCCATTTTTACCGTTACTCCAGGGGTTTCACGGATTGTGATCCCGCTTTCTTTAGGGGTTTCGGGATCCTTCCCCTTGTCTTCAGGTTTCGCGGATGGTTCCGCTGGGGGCTTCTCACTACCCGGTAGTTCCTCTTTGGAGCCGGGTAATGTCTTCTGAGAAGTAGTCTCCACCTGAAGTTCTCCTAAACTTTTCGGCATTACAGCCTCCTTTCAATTATTCTTTATAGACCTTTCAAAAAATCCTTTGCCATGGCCTCTTGAGCAACACGCCCCATCGAAAGCGTTACCTTCCATTTCGACAGTCGTTCTTTTATATATTCAATCTTCGCAGACGTGGCAATGAATTTCTCGAATGGTAAGTTCGATCCCAATGAATCAACCAGTTCAGAATAATCCTCCATCATATCCTGGATATGCTTTCGACCTTCTTTTGAATCGATCACATCCCGAAGAGTCTTACCTGATGCTGCCAAGCGTTGATTCTTTGCCTTGCGATCAATTGCTTCAACCGCTGCTTTACCCAATGGCTGACCATTAACGGGATAACCGGTTAAAATCTCCTGGTCCATGCTCGTTCCTAAGTCACCGGTGATGGGGATGATGGATTCGCGGGATTCGGCTGTTTCGTTTTATTGATACCCGCCTTATTCAATGCACCACCAACCAAGACATCTCTCAAATCACCTCCCGCATTGGCCTTCTGGATTTGATCCTGCTCATCCTGAAGTTCTTGAGGTGTTTTTAGAACATCCTCATCCGAGAGGCCCATCATATCCACGGCGGATGAAAGAAGATTGAACATCTTGATATACGGCTGCCAGTTTGGGCTCTCGGCACGTTGCATCAACGCATCAATTCTCTGGAGATTCTCTGATCGGGTAATTAGCGCCGAAATGCCGTTGACTTTAATGTCGGCATTCGTCCGAAGATGGTGCATCCGCTGTTCGGGATCAGCCAATCGAATGGCCTCGATCAATGGGCCTAACCGCCCGCCCATAACCTCATCCATCCCCGGGATTGATAGCTCCGTCCAGTTAATCGCCAGAACATCCATGATTGCACGAATCGCCCAGATCGCGCCGAATTCGAGCTCCTTACCAAACGAATCGAACATACCCAATGACTGCTGGGTTTTTATCTGCACTTCACCCTTCGTGATATTCGATCGTGAGCCGGGGATCCCCGTCACAAACTCATTCACGAATGTCCCGTTCTGCCAAAGTTGAAAAATGTATTGAAGATTCGGCAAAACATCGGAGGTGTGAGATCGGGTCATGGCGACTTCTCGAATCGCCGTCGCGCCGGCCATCCCGGCTTTGCGGAACCAGTGCTTCCCCGGGTAGGCTTCCGAATCGGAGCCTTCATCAACCAGCAGCTTCGGATCAATCTCAAACATCCGGTTAATAACCCAATTCAAATCGTCGAAATGAAGATTTAACAGGTTATCACCCAATCGCCAAAGCGAGAGAACACCCCACAGAACTCCTCGACCGGTATGACGCATGAGATGAGGTATCGGTGAGAAACCTACCCCAGGCCATCGAATTGACGGATGCCGGTTCGGACGTAATGCACGGATAATGGTTGTTCCCGCCCATGTGAAGGTTGAGTTCGGATGAAGTATACGGCCTTGTTTATCGAGAATCACACCCCAGAATTCGTGAATCTTCATCGACTGGCGGTATTTGTGACGTGCAACAACCATCTTCCGGCGACGTTCATCTCGTTCCTTCTCATCACCACCATCGCCCCCGCTGAATGCTTTCTCGATATTCTGATAAATACCTTCCGATTCAAGTTCTAAAAGCTCCCATTTATCCATGTACTCATCATGGATCCAATACATTCCCGATTGAGGGTCCCGGGAGGTTGCCGATGGATCACGGTTAATGTGCCATGGGGGAGCCAGTGCAATGAATAACCCCTCCGTTCCATTCGTCCGTTTCTTCCATTGAGGGATAATCTCCATGCTCTGACCAACGGCAAATGACATTTCAGCCGCATCGGAGAAGGCCATTGGGAAATTCGCCTGTGATGGACTGAGATGAAAATCCAACGATGCTTTGTGAAACTCAGCCATTGGCCGATCACGTTTCTCAACCCCGGTAACCGAGAAATAATCCGGGCGATCAAGAAGTGATTTCCTGATAATCTGCTTCGCCTGCTGAACGGTTGAAAAGGGTAATGGAGTGATGACACTCGATTGCCAATCTTCCTTGCCCGAATTATCACGAACGAGCTCATAGGCATTCCAGGACTTATCCCATTCCTCGCGTAATTCTCGATGGGCTATGCGCGATTCTTCCCGGGAGGCCATCCCGTAATCAATCAGGTGCTTCTCATCCTCGATCATTGCTTTAACGGCTTCTTCGCGTTCACGCCGTTCCTGATCGTCCATGGTCGCATCCATAACAGCGGCCTGCTGTTCGAGATCAGTAGCCATCAATCTCCCTCATCTGACAGTCCTCTTGAGTCATTATACTCGCTTCGTATTGACAATCATGCTTCAACGGTCCAGGTTTAACAATGATAGGGGTCATGCACCCGGCGCACTCCCCGCAGAGCTTGCATCCGAAAACGGCCCAATTCATTTAGCACTTAGGACACTCCATGATTCTCCCCGAAGCCCACAAATTGATAATGAAGTCCATTCGGCCGTGCGTTTATACGCCAGTAGGCCCCCTTGGGTTTCTCATCAAATCCCCAAGCCAGAAGCCAATCCGGTGCTTGCATCAGTTCCGTATAATCATTGATCGCGACGAAGCCCATCGGAACATTCTTCGGCGGCTCAACCCATCCCATTCGTTTCAAAGATCGGAAAAGCTCATCAATCTCTTGCCGATTCTCGATTAAAATTATCCCTGGAACCGGTCGTTTGAGGACTACCGGGCATGGCTTCTTATCGTATCGGAAGGTTACAATGAAGGCGGGGAATCGGATATCAACATTCGGAAGAATCAGGCGCGGCCCTTCCGATACAGGGTCACGATTAAGAATTGAACGATCAAAGAGCTTATCCCCATCGGGACATCCGGAAAGCTGCGGGCCCTCCTTCCAGCCATCCTTGATATTCTGGCCGCATTTCAGGCATCGCCAGACTTCCCGGCTGGTTTCTTTCGTTCCAATCCTTATCTCAATCGGAACGTGGCGACCCATATCGGTTTTGACCTGTGACATTATTTCTCCAAAATTTTATCTGCCGGCATAACTCATCGCCCGTTTACGGCCACGATTCGGTATCTTCACCGCTTTCTTCGGCATCGGCATCAGAACAACCGACGCATACGAAAAACAATCCCCCGGGTTCGAGTGCATATCCTTCACCGGGCGATCCTTAACCACCCCGGAGGGCGTCTTAAGATAATGCCACCCGCCTCGAAGCGCGTTATGGAGGATCTTCTCACGAGGATCCAACTGAACCATCGGAATCCCGTCAATCATCGTGTTCAGCAAAGCCTTCATGCTCTCACGACGCGGCTCCCATAAATTCATGCACGGATTAAAATACGTCCCCAATAATTCCTCAACCGCGCCCGCCGCCGTAAATCCTCGATCCGACTGATCCGGGGTTCGCATGGTCTCATCCCCGTAATCCTCCCATTCGGTCACCCGATGATACTTATCCGCCATCAATGGCGCCACAATCCCGTTCACAAATTGACGGACCCCAATATTTTCACCTGCAACAACATCCAAAATATTTATATGACCGCGAGGTGTTCTCTGAGCAATTAAACACGCGGGATTATGCCACCCATCCCAAAAACGATAGCCCTTGACCTTCGGTAGGGGAAGCAGAGGTTCGGAAGACCGATGCGTGAGCGGACGATACTCAGGGGTCACCGCCTCCCCAACCTGCACACTCCCCCATTCACCCTTAACATACCGCCGTGCTAAATCCGGCCGGTTGGTATATGCCCTTACCGTCCTCTGACGATCCTCATCTGATAAATGACTGTTCGACCCATACGGGGTGTGAAATACCGCTGTCATAGGTAACGGATCCTCATGAAAATAACGATAGGTGTAATGAGATTCCTCCCCAGGATTCATCGTCGCTTGAAGCCATTTATACCCAAGGGTCCCCCTTAACCTCGAAAGACCAATCGTTAAAACCTCCTCCGGTAAACCATTCGACGACCCCTGAATAATCGGCGCGGGTTCCTCCAACCAAATAAAATCCGGCTCAAGTCCCTGTAACCGAGAAAGATCCAAAATTGAATCGATCCCAAATAATACCGCCTCGAAATGTGGGCCAAACCATTTCCAGGATGAAGTGCCCTGGGATTTAAAACGAGAAATTGTTCCAAAAGCCTTTTGAAGTGACGGGATCGTGTGATCCCTCAAATTAGGCCCGGTGTCCCTGATTATTGCCCCCCTTAATACCGGGCCACCCCTTGCTTTCCGTAGTGCCGCCTGGCAAATGATCCTTGCACCCCCGGCGAAGGTCTTCCCCTCTCCCTGGGGTCCGATGAGCGCAACGATCTCCTCTTCCGACCACACGAACGACGCCTGCGCTGGTGAGAATTCAAGCGGCAACTCCACGACCTTTGATGATCCCGACTGATTGTTAGACGGTGACCTGCCGATGTTAGACGGATTACCTGTTATCGCTTCAATCGCCATTACTCTTTTCCGGTATTGTCTTCGTCGGTATCCTCTGCGGGGGTATCTCACCGCCTGGGTCGAAACGTATCTTGACGCTGGTCCCCTTGCCGTTATCGCCATCTGACTTATTGATTATCTGTAGACTGACATTCGGCGGTTGGTATCCCATGCCCTTAATCCCGACGTATTCTGCGAGTGCATCCAGCGCCGCGCGTTTGTCATACAATTTAAGTTTGATCTGCCGGCCATGCTCGGTCTCAACCTGCTGAACCTCCGCAACAGCAACGGTATCAACGTCGGAGGAATTGAAAACTTTGACCCCTTTTTCGTCGAATTTGAGATAATTCTTGATATCTGAATATGCTATTTTTTGATACTCCTGGAGGATTCTATCGACGGAGAGTTCGAGTTTAAGGGCCATGTACCGACGAGCCGCTTGAACCGCCACGCGGATGCCCGGATGTTTGAGCATGATGACTGCTGTCGATCCCGCCGAGCTCTTCGCATATCCCGCGCGCTTGGCCGCTTGTGTCCCGTTGAAATCTTTAACATATTCCATCACAAAATTGGCTTGCATCCCTTTGAGCTCAGAGAGTTCTGGGAGGTCGATAAGGTTGGATGGCATCAAAGCGGTTGTCATATTCAGCATTTTAACCGACTGGTTTTTTCTGTCAAGTGAGGTCCTTATGACAGATCCTAATGGCAGGTCCTTGGTGATCGTTCTATATGATACCCTGGAGCACCCTTTTCATTCTTTTTTTTTACTTCTTCAAGTTCTCTATTCACTTCTCCCCCCTTTTATAGTCCCCATTTGTTGACATCAACAACAACATATGATATATTAGGATATGGTAGATTATAAAATACAACGGGTTAGGCGAGGAAAAAAGCCACGACCAGAGCGCATTCCAGAGAATAGGGCCGAACGGTGTTTCTTTAAAATCCACACCGCCAAGGGCTGGGATCTAACAAAACGCGGCTGGCCTGATTTCGCGTGTTTCAAAGACAACCGGCTTATTCTGGTTGAAATTAAAGCACACCGCGGCCGGCGACTCAAGCGGCAACAGATCCGAATTATGCGAGCGCTGGCCGACCGAGGAATCGAATGCTACCGCTGGGACCCGGAATCAGGCTTTGAACGCATCACCTCCCCCACCCCACAACCGACCGGACCGTAAGCCAACCGATAGAACGTCAAGGTCCTCGCGGTCTCCGAGCACCCCAAAACCCACCCATTAAAATATTATATAGTTATATCATTAATTCCTTGACACGTTATCCCGTTAGTGCTATAATCCTATCATGATTAACATTCACCGACGGAGGAACACACAATGCCAACAACAGATATAAGCAACAGCGACCAGGTTATTGACAGCCGGAACGTGATCTCACGCATCGAAGAACTGGAAGGAGAAGACTTATTAGAGCAGGACGAACAGGACGAATTGAAAGCCTTGAAGACCCTGGAAGAAGAAGCCGAGGGATACTCGGACGACTGGAAACATGGGTCTACCCTCATCCGTGACGACTATTTTACAGAATACGCAGAAGAACTTTGCAAGGATATTGGCGACCTTCCGAGTGAGATTCCCTGGTATATCGAAATTGACTGGGAGAAAACAGCCGAACACATTAAGGCTGACTACACCGAGGTTGATTTCGATGGGGTGTCCTACTGGATTAGATAACCTAACCGCCTTCCCTATCCAGTCCCGCGGGGCTGGCCTGGGTGGACTGTTAGACAACCAACCACAGAGGGGGCGCATCATGAATTCTGAAACCGGCCAGATTGATTTTTTGGATACAGGACCGGCACCGCGAACAACCACCATTGAAACAGGCCAGACATATAAGCACATAGGCGGGGAATTCCAAATCGAAATTACCGGGATCACGGAGGACAAGGTTTTCTATAAATCCCGGCGGGGAGAGTTTGAAGACCTCCACGTCATTCAACGCGAAGGGTTTGAGGCCTCAATAAGCAACGGACGGTACACATTATTAAACAAGGGGGGAAGACAATGACTTACCGAGAGTTAAGGTTGAAAGCAAAATTATTGGGGATAAAGTACGCAACCCGCGACCCGGGCACCGGGAAAGTCGCTTGGCTGGACAAGGCCGCTTTGATCGAAAAGATCGCCCTTGCGAAACCGGGTCCGGACTTGCCCGGAATAGAGGATGGACCTACCGCCACTCCAAAGGACACCCCAGGGCAACAGAAGCCCGGACAGTTAGAGGCCGTCTTCCAGTCCATGATTGATAGCCGGCTGATGGACAAGATCGCGGACCTTGAAACAAGGGTAACGAAGCAATCCGAAGCGGGGCCGTCCTATCACAGGATCGAAATCAAACTCCCCGGGAAAGACCCCAAGAAGGTCACCGGGTCCCACAAGGCTTTTGAACGTATCGCAAAGCTGGCCTCTGCCCGACAGAATATTATGATGGTTGGTCCGACCGGATCGGGGAAAACAGAACTGGCCCGGCAGGTTGCTACGGCCCTGGATATGCCCTTTTCCGAGTTATCCTGTTCAGCCGGTACGTCCGAGAGTCAACTCCAGGGCTGGCTACTACCGGTAGGAGATTCCGGGAGGTTTTCATACGTCCCGGCACCTTTCGTGGAAACCTATCAGAACGGCGGGGTTTTTCTGTTAGACGAAATAGACAGCGCCGACCCCAATTTGCTAACGATCATAAACAGCGCCCTGGCGAACGGACATTTTACGATCCCGCAAAAGATTGACGGCGGGTCTTCCGTTACGCGACACCCTGATTTCGTTTGTATCGCTTGCGCGAACACCTACGGGCACGGCGCCGATCGGTTGTACGTCGGCAGGAACCAATTAGACGCCTCAACCCTGGAGCGGTTCCGGGCTGGGACCGTTTTCATTGGCTATGATCCTGGGATCGAAATTGCGAATATTCATCCAGAGATTTACGCCTGGGGTCTTGGAGTGAGAAGCAAGATCGAAACCCACAAACTCCGGCGCATCATGTCAACCCGGTTCATGATTGATTCCACGAAACTGTTTGAAATTGATAAGACAGAATTCTCTCTTGATTCTATCAAGTCCACTTACTTCCAGGACTGGTCAAAGGATGAAAGGGCGAAACTATGATTGTCAAAACATACGACAGCCTATCGGAATTGATGGACAAGGTGCATAAAAAACCGAGCCCGGCGAATAGTCAAAATCCACTCTATCTTGGAATGATAAGCCAAAAGGAAAAAGAATATAATGAAAGCTGGTACGGGGTGAAACTCCAGACCCGTAAAATACCGGGCATCATAAAATCGGGTTATAAGCCCGGCCTCGATATGATCGAAAGGATAAAAAGCAAGATCACTATTACGCCACCGCCGTCACTACGGCGCAAGAGAACATTCGCAGACTTCGGGGATGAATACGATATACACCGAGCCCGGAACGGTCATATTGACACCGCCTGGAGTAAGTGCAAGCGGGAGGGGTCCGGGAATTCTGGACGACGGCATATCAAGATCGCCGTCAATATAGGCGGGAACTGTTACCGGACCGCAGACAGTCTAATGTACGGCCCGGCCTATGGAATCGTTATCGCTGACGCCTATGCTTCCGCTGGGTATCACGTTGAGTTTTGGGTTTATGCGACAACCTCCGGGACGTTCATTGGGGGCGAAAAAGATCATTCAACGATAGTCAAAATACTTTCAAGCGATATGCCTTTTGACATTGAACTGTTAGCGAACACGGCGGGGTTCCCGGGGTTCTTCCGCACATTAATTTGGGAGTCGTTCTTATCCGATTCAAGACCAGTATCAGGCGGTCTTGGCAGGGCAGTTGAATCACCGCCAGCCGACCTATCCGACGCCCTCAAGATCAATAATATTGACAGCATGGACGCGATTATCCGAGCCGAGTCACGGCGAACAAAAGAAACCGTCTAACAATAGGGAGGGCAAGGTAATGAAAACAGTCTTGAAGATCATAGACGCCAACGGCGGGATTGACAGGTTCCCGGCACTCAAGATCGAGAACCACCCGTATATGCCCCTTTGCATCGAACGGATAGGACCGGGACCCAGGGGATACCCGTCAATCAGCGTGGCCCATTACTATCAGCAGAACGGGGATATGATGGCCGACCCGGACCTTGTTTTCGAGGTCCTACCGGACGGCTGGGAGCCCATCGAATACACCCAGCACAATATCGGGCTTTACCAAAGGGCGGCATGGACGGATCCTGTTAACGGCAAGGTTATTTCAAAACCAGGTATCGTAAGAGACCTCAAGGCCTTTGCCTTTACATGGGACCGTAACTTGGATGAACAGGGCTTTGGTACGATCAAACCAATAGAAACTGAAAAGGAGAAAAAATGAATCATCGAGCCGACCGAACGGAGTCTCTAACTGTAAGAGCCCAGCATAAAATAAAGTTTGATCTGCGCAAGCGAGCGCTGGACGAAAGCGAAATGATGGGGCAGGCCCGAACAATAACTGATATTGTTGAGGACGCCTTGCTGGATTATTTCAAGACGCCGATCAAAATACCGAGGAAGCGTTAATCCTCACTCTGGCCGGGGGTTGTTCGGGTGCCCCCGGCTGGTTATTTTCTTACCTTTTTTCTTCCTCTCCCCGTAATAATGCTTTTCCAAAAAACAGTCAAAGTCTTTTTCTTGGATTACAAAATGGTTCGTTGCAGGCCTCACGCCCGCCCGTAGGGCCCCGGTCTTTATCCACCGCCTGACAGACGCAATAGAAACTCCGCATATATCCGCAATGTCCTTCGTTTCCATGAGCTTCATTTCAATTTCTCCTCGGTGCCCTTTCGGATATGATCTATCGTGAGCGGATCCTTCGGCTTTTCAAAACTCTTGAACGCCCGGCTCATCCCGCCGCCTGTTCTTGGCACGTCATTCTTCGATAACTGCCCGGTGTATTGATTGAACTTCGTCCGGTTGAATAGTGTCGCCGGCCGAAGCCATGTTTGGGCTGTCGGATCGTCATTCCATTCTCTGACCTTTGAATCAATAACCTTCTTGCATTGTTCCACTGTGGCCCCATCTTTAATCCTGCATCGTATAAAATCAAGGTTTGTTTTGTTGGGTTCAAATGATCGCCCGGTTTTTTCGTTAAGGTATTTCAATATTCCTTTAGCCTGATTGCCTTGTTCTTGAACGGACTTTTTTGATCCATCTGGAAAGGGGGATATAGGGGGTTTTAGATTTGAAGAAGAAGAAGATGAAGACAAAGAGCTTTCTCCGGGCTTTTCCGCGGTTAAGCTACGGTTAAGCCGTGGTCTACCTCCAATTTTACCTTTATTTGATTGTAATTTCCTATACTTACGTTGCTTGCAATATTCGCTCTTTAGCCTATCTGATATAAAAAGACCGTTTTTTTCTAAAAATATTGGATCATTTTTCATTTGAATTTCTGATTTATATTTGATCCATTCGTCAACCGTGGTTCCAAGAGCCCTCGAGATCAATTTGTCATTGTTAATAATGGAGCATTGGTCAGCAGAATCAGCCCACATAAAAGCCAATAATTTAATATATATTCCCTGTGCCGCAAAGGTCATTCTCTGAACTCTAAAATCCAGCCAATCCTTCGCGTAGAACTGGAAAGCGGGAGGTTTGTTCATTTATTGTTTCCCCTCAATCTCATAGTCAGCCCACCCATACGTCGTGATGCGGCACGCACAACTGTGGCTCCCTTCCGCTTCCTTTGCATTCAGGGCATGGAATAAATAATTTCTCTCCTAATACAGCATCTGTAAATTTAATGCGTTTCCTTCCTTTACACACCCGGCAGACTGATAACGTGGGCTGTTCGTCTGTTTTAGATTTTGTCATTTGCTAACCTCAACAGGGTGTCAGCATGGCATTCTTTAGGAGCACAGTGGCAAACAAGGCTCAGCCCCTTCAATGGGGAAAGCCAACCTGGTTCAACGCTTAATCGCCAGTTTGCGTAACGCGTAAACTGTAGGCAGACATACATACGCTCTCTCTCTGATTTCATAATGAACGGATTTCCCCAAGACGTTCCACGACCGACGTACATTGCACCCTCTGGCACCTGTTTAAAGTCCAGTTTATTGTATACCGTAGGCTTGGTCATGGTGTCCCCCTATTTCTTTGCCAGCTTCATCAGCGTTGTGATCCGCCGGAGTTCACCCTTGCGGAGTTTTATGCCGGTGAGACGTTCAAAATCCTTAGAAAGAAAAATAGCAGCGTAATCTTTATCAAACCCATAGTATTCGTTCCAATCCTTCTGATTCCCTATTTCATAATCTCCATGATTTATAGACCTCCCCAACCACAACGTCTTAGGTTTTTTCATAAATATCTCCAAATCCTCCACAAAAAGATAAACCCCAAAGCCACCATCGAGCCTTCTATGAGTATCTCCACAGTCTTTCTCCTCTCCTCAGAATGTGTAAAGCAATGCTGTCTTGAACACGCGATCGGTCTTCTCGAAGCCGGGCGGCGGTAGATGGTCAAACGCTACGGCGAAGGAGGTCTGCAGGGCGAACTGGCCCATCAGGTTTGCAATAACCGCCGTTTCCTCATTGATGATGTAATCTTCGCTGTCACTTAGGTTCGGGAGATATTCGACTGTCTGCTCAAAACGCGTCTGCTCCGTGAAGGCGTGGACATACCCCAGGAACGCCCTCGCATTAGCATAGCCAACATCTTTCAGCGGATCAACGCGGTCTTCCTTTACATACCCGGCACCCACTTCACCTTTGAGTGTGTCGGTTTCGGTCTTGATGAAATAATGGCCGATACCGCCCTGGTGTACGTACCGGAAATCTATTCCCTTGAGGGTGTTACGCTCGACCGATTCAAGTACGAATACCGAACTCCGGTTGGATATATTGTGCCCGTATTTCAGACTTGTCGACCAACTCTTTTCGGAGGTGACCCCTTCCTTGCCACCGTAAAGCCCCCGGGCCTCACCGGTAAGTTGGGCGCGCTTAAACGCCCGTTCAGCCTTGCCCTCGCCCGCGAAGGTCTGAGATTCCGTGTTCCCACCCGTTTGCAGGTATGAGATCTCTACATTGCCATTCCAGCGGGAGGGTTCTTTGGCGATTTGCTTTGGGACGAACTCAACTCCGCGCATCTTAGCCATAAGACTACCATCATGGTCCTTGAGGTAAGGGGATCCTTGAACGGGCAAGGGTGAGGCGAGAAGTGAAAATAATAACAGTGTTACAATGGTGATCTTCATGATGATGACTCCTTCATAAGTTTATCGGACTTTATTATCTTCATTAATCCCTCTACTGCACGGTAAAATATTTTTTCATTAAAGAAATATTCCGTAATACTTTTTTGTAGTTCATGGTCAGATTCAGGCTTTCCTGGGTTACGACCACGATTAAGTTCTTTCCATAATAAATAAACAGGCCTAATAATTTTCTCATACTTCTCTGCCTTATCTCTTAGGGTAGCCACTTCCTCTGCTGCCTTTGCGAAATCCTTCGCCAGCTTCTCAGATACTAAGTGGGCCTCAGTGAGTTCAGCGCGGAGAGTGATAATCTCAAAGTCCCTTTTCTGAAACTGTTCCCGTAATTCTCCCTCATAATCATCTGCTGGATTATCTTCTGGTCCTGCCATCTCTCACCCTCCTATTACCACGTCGTTTTATGATTTTTTGACTTACGCACACTCGCGCCTTCTATTTCGAGCACGGCCTTGTGGATCGCGGCCTTGACCTGGGCAAGACTCACGCCGACATAGACTACCCTGGACTGGCGGATTTTTACTCCAACAGAGTTATACTCCAAGACGGTAACGACGATGCGGGCGTTGTTTGTCATAATTTAAATACTCCCTGCCTCAACCGATTAACCGAAATCTCGCAGTATTTCTCATCGATCTCGATCCCTATAACAGATCGCCCCATTTTATTTGCAGCTAATACCGTTGACCCGCTACCCATAAATGGATCAAGGACAACCCCGCCTGTTGGGGTCTTGGTCAGGAGACATAAATACTCCATAAGCTTCGACGGTTTGACAGTGGGATGTGAATTATCCTCGCCTCTATCAGACTTAGATGCTTTGGCGACATAGAAGAAGCGGGATGCACCGCCGGAATTTGTTTCATGGATTTGTTTTGTTTTTCCACTTGGCTTCCCCATACTATTTCCGGTATTCGTATATTCATATGGCTTTTTCATTGATCCGCTTACCAACTCGCCGATCTGCTCATCCAGCATCTCGGCGGCTTCATCATCCAACATGAGATTCGCGGGGAAACGGCCTTTGTCGTTTTGTTCAAATGTATTATCAGTGCCAGCTTGAAACATTCCTGCCGCCTTGCCGGTTCGTTCATCAGACGAATGATGGACAAGATTTCCACCGGCGACTAATTTATCCTCTGTCCCTATCCTCCCCCCATCCACATTGATCCCCGCCACACCCCATTTCTGCGCGTTCTGTGCAAACGTGCCTTCAATCGGCTTCATGGCAAGAATGATCGGCTCCCATGCTGGCTTGAGGGCTGTACCGTAGCCTGACCAGACCTTCGCGGCGTCGGAGGATGGGGCTGTTATTTTTACTTCTCCGCTTTCACTTATATTTGAAAAGTTGTTCCCTTGCATTCCAATATTTGTAATTCGTGTCCCTGTAACTTCCCTTTCCGCTCCCATCTCCTTATCAATCGCCTTCGATATATCCAGCGACTTAGGGAATCCAGATCCATAAAGCCACATCAGGCAATCCCGAATCTCCCATCCAGCATCCTCAATCGCCACCATGAGTCGATGGTGGGTCCGTGTTCCCCCGAAGGCCATGAGCATCGCACCAGGCTTTGCTACCCGTAACGCTTCCTGCCAGGAATGCGTCCCAGGTACGCCGTGGTCCCAATCTTTCCCCATGAATGATAAGCCATATGGCGGATCGGTTATGACCGAATCAACGCTGTTTTCAGGCAACGATGGCATGACAGTGAGACAATCTCCGCAATAGATTGTAACGCCTTCTTCCTGATAATATGGGTTCACCATCTACTTAATTCTATATTGAAAAGTATACGTAAATTTCCCATGCTTCTTCAGTCTCCGGGTAAGCACATTCTCGCCCATCCCGCGAAGCTGACGGACACGACGGAGCGCTGACGGGCCGTAGGATTGAACAAGTTCCCAGTTGGCTATCCAGCTACGCTTCAGGTCTTTGCGGATTTCCATTAGATTAGTCATTCCTCTCCCTCCATATCCTTCCTTGCCTCTGCATCGTCGCATAAGTAGCATGTCTCAAGCTCATGGCACTCACCGACTTCGTGCATCTGGACACGGTACAGGTCAAGGCTGTCTGCGTTAGTCATTGGCACTCCATAATCTCCCCCTGCCCGGCCTGGCGACTCGGCCAGTTTTACTTCTTTAGTGGTAGCTCCGTCTAATTAGACCGAGCAGGGGTTTATCCGATTCGGCCAGCCTCGGACTGTTTATGGTATGTCTCCCTTAACGGTGTTGATAATCATAACGAGTTGCAGGGCTTCATCCCGGGTCATATTTATAACGATAATGCCTTCTGAATTCGGATCATCCAATGCCTCCGTTAATACTTTACTCAAATCTATCAGCGGAGCTATTGGGATCACTTTGATCTCGTATTATTGAATGGACTGCATCAGCTCGACTGTAACTCCAGGATCTTTTGGGTTGACCGTATATGACAGGTCCCGGATCAGGTAATAGCGGTCATTGACACCAGTTCCGAGCTGGAGGGCATCTGCGAGCTCCTGATGCCAGTTATGACAGTCGTATCGATTGCTTGGCTTTCTCCATCGACAGCCGACGACGATATCAGCCTTGGTCTTAAATTGAACACCGGCATCCTCCAATACCTGTTTAACTCTCCTCTGGACATAGATTCTATATCGGATCACCGCCTCAGAATTTACCTTTAGACTCATGACGCGACCCATTCCCCGGTGGTAAAATGTCTTTGATCCCTTGGCTACGTTTTTAGACGGTGGAAGAGGCAACTCCACGATGATGAAAACGAACCTGTCTTTATCTTGATCCATGAAGCACCTTCCATCATTTCATCAGTTACCCCGCCAGAGAAGTTTTCTTTTCAGAGACAACCCCCGGCCAGTTCATGGCACTTTGTAACGACCGAGCCTGCTGATTGAGGAATACCATATTGGGAATCATGGCCTGTGCCGGCACCTTGCCTTCGGCCACGGCCTTGAGCAGTTCTGCGGGGCTGGTAACCCTGGCATACCAGTTTCCACGCGACGAGACACCCTTCACTTGACTCTGCTCCTTTTGGACGACAACTTGAGCCACCGCAGGATCTTCATTCAGCAAGGCTTCGGCGGCTTCTGGATCACCGGAAGATTGTAAATGTTCGGCCTCGGAAAGCTGGTTATCATCAGCCTGTTTTTGAGCCTCCGCCTGTAGCACCCGTTCTTTTTCCAACCGTTTCAGTTCCTCGGCCTCGTCATACATGAGGATCTTTCCGGATACATCATCAGACGCAGATAGATACGGGGAAAGTATTTTCTCCCGGAACTCACACGCCTTCTTCCACGCGGAGTGAAACCCACCGCAGATCATATCCAACCGTTGCTTCTCGGACTTCATCCGTCCCTTGAGGTATTTATAAACCTCTTTGGCCTCAATGCAGGTTTCGGAAGATTCAACCTTCAATGACTTGGCCAAAGCAATACGATCTTTATCGGTGCCTGACAGTTCACCGTCGATGCGTTGGACCAAATCAGTAGGTTGTAAAACGACAACGCTATCTGTCTTCTCCATTTACAGTCTCCTTTATAAGTTTATGGTTTACAGCCCAATGATAGGCCGCGACAAGCCCGAGGAATATTCCAACTGCCAACCGATCCGTGACCTCAATCATTTTTATCTTACCGGCCCCCATGTTAGTCAATCCAAAAGCCCTTATTTTGAAAATTGGGATGTTGAAATGTTCACTGATTAACTGCCGGTAGCCGGCAATGGCCAGAATAGCCGCTGGACCCAGTGGCCCTCGCTTGCGATCAACCAAGGTGTAGGATTCATCACAGAGACCGAACGCATCAGGTGTCCCTGCAAACCCGTGTATTTCTGAGTAGATAGGTTCTTCAACGAGTGATGCCTTGAATCTCGTCTTGTTTTTCCATTCTACATAGGTGTCTACAGCAGGCTGGATGCGGGGATCAATGCTTTCGGGTTTAAGGATTTGGCCTCGATCTATATAGGCACAGGCCAAGTGTATCGCGTTGCCTTCCTGACGAGACTGCTCCGTATAGCGATGGGTTCCACGGATCATGCCAGTCGCTTGGAGTATTTCGTTCGTGCCAGGCTTAACCTCACCATCAAGAGTGTAGATGTGAGTCTCTTCGTCCAGCTTTAGCCCTGAATCTCGCCCTGATTCCATGGCTCCCTCTGCAAGAATTAGCTATCGTCCGATCCGGGTTCTCTTGGTTCGGTTGATAACTGAGCGTTGGTATTCTTATCCGCGGCCCATTCGCAAATGTCCCGGTAATAATCACGATCAATGTCCTTGCTCGATTCGACCCCGTAGGTATTCTTGAGATAGGCCTTGACCTCCGCATCAGACTTCCCGGCGGTCTTGCAAATGCCATAGAGTCGTTTGCGTTGAGCATCAGTTATTCTGGATGTCTGTCTTTCCACTCCCTGTTCAGGCGGTAACTCGGCAGGCCCTTTTGGTTTCTCTGCCCCTGGTGTAACCTCTGCGATCTTCGCCTCCGGCTCGGGGGTTCTAACGGCAGAAGTCTCCACCTTAACAGGCTCCGCAGAAGGCATCTCATCATTGATGTAAATCCCGGAAAGCTCTGCGGGGAATGCTTTACGAAGTGCTATGGCCTCAGCACACTTCGATAACATCACATGAGGCATCCTACCCCAAGTGAAATTGGGTTTGCCGTCATTGCGTTTCTGGCAGTATTCCTGAAAGAACGCCTCTCCAGTTACAGGGAACCATGACCCGCTCTCTGGATGATATACGTTGACCTTTACTTTAGCAGAGATTAACCTGTCACCATCCATCGTGTATACCGGTGCCTCTTCATCGGGTCGGTAACGGCCCGTCCGTGAGGCGATCAGGCGGAATCCATCAATCCCGGTCTGCACGGCACCTACTTCACGCTTCGCCAGAGAATCCCACCGTTTAACAAAATGAATCTGACGGGACAGTGGATCGAGGCCGGTTCTTTTGGCCTGGTAAAGGAAAAGCCGGAGTTCCTCATCCGTTGAATTCTTGGCCACCGTTCGTTTGATAAGGTCCAAAGTATCCCGATCAAACTCTCGCTTCGTTGCTAATTCATTTTCTCCCATCATCGCCCTCCTTCTTTTGGTTTCGATTCAATATGGCCCATTCTGAGAAACCACCGGATTCCCAACACCGTCCTATCCAAGCGGTGCCCTCAATGGAAATGGGCCGTAAACCTTAGTTTCTTCTGGTATACTCGAAATATTTAATTCCTCCTTCATGGCACGAGTAGGGATGCCCAATTCCACCCACTCCCGTTGCTCAACCCAGTCAGCAATTTGTTCGCGTGATTCTGAGCCATGAAGGTGCCTCGAAGATGCCTCGCGTGGAATGTTATGTTTACTCTGTTCAGGCCAAATCCGATCCCTGGCTTCGACATGGTTAGGCTCCTTCTTGTTGCCATCTACAAACAGGACTGCTACACCTATAGCACAATACCCACCTTTTCCATCGCTGAAACGATCCCTTATTTCATATCCTGGCAGCTTACAGCCTTCCCTGATATCATTTGCTAAACTTCTCATTATGACATCCTTTTAGTCGTGATAATCGCCCATGCCTAACAGGGCTATGACAAACAATGTCCCCATAATGAACACGCCCACCCACCCAATAACCGTCCAGACTCTACGGTCATACCATTTGATAGGGTCCGGCATACACTGTACCCGTTGATTCTCCAATGACCGTTTAATCCATTCTCGCTCAATGCCCTTTGGATTCCGTATATCCATGTTATCTCCTATTTCTTCTTCGCATATAGGACAAGGCCACGGCATATCACAGCACCTAACGAATTCGTGCATTCGACGGGCGTGTTCCTGCTCTCTTTCTATTATCACGGGTCCTTCTTTAATATCGTCGCAAGCACTCATAGCAGGACTCCGCTCAAACATTACTTCTTGGGTCTTCTATAGTCTACTCTTTTACAGCGAGGGCATTGAACCGGGGCACCCATTTTTTTCCTGGGTGTCCACACGGCTTTGCATAGGAAGCACTGGAGAGATTTTTTAATAGTCATATCGTACGTTCGCTTTCGTCTATTGTCATTCATTTCAATAAACTGGCAATTGTCTATGGTGTAATCTTTTGTTCCATCTATTCGATCTAATGAGGGTTGTTTCAGTAAATCAGCCCAATCTCTATTCCACAGAAGCAAAAGGTCTTCCCTCGTTAGATAATTTTTAATTCCCTTCCCTCCATAATATTTATATTTTGGATCTGAACCTTTATGACACATACCTGCAAGATTGCTTCTCAATTTCGATAATATTTTTAGTGCTTTTGGGCTGGCTCTTAGATACATCGGTTTTTGGGTTATTTTATAATCAGGCAACCCTGACAAAATTCTTATACGTATTGCTTGCTTAGATATCCCGGTGAGCTTACTGCAATCAGCTACAGATATTTTTTCACCTTTATAGTTAATAAAAAGTTTAGTCATTGGTTTTTTAATCATTTCCTATCGAGTTTTATAGAGACATACGATTGCCAAATCATATTGGCGATATATGCTGACAGCGTTTTCCCCTCGTGATTGGCCTTTTTACGAATGGCTCTCTTGACACGAGCAGGAACTTTTGCGCTTATGGAAACTAAGTATTTTTCATTCATGATTTGCCCTCATGTTGACCGTAGTTTACGTCAACCAAATAGACAAGTCAAGGAAAAACGACATCTTTCCAATGTTTTTTATAAAGCTATTAGAATCAATGGGGTGGGGTGTTGAGGATGAGTCAGGAAGCGCTACTCCCGCCGAACCGTCTAACACCACGATAGGCTATATATGAACGGATGCGGCTCATTCCTTCCAGCCGGAATAGTCTATACATGATTTTATCTGCGACCTTTCTCTGGGACTGCGGGATCAGGCCACGTCTCAGAAGTCGATAACATGCGTCGTGAACGGCCCCACCCAAGAATGTATTGGGCGTATCAATCATTGGGCCACTAACACCTTCCCACGGGAACCCTTTTTTGAGTGTAAGCATCCCATCCTTTGTCAAATGGATATGCCTCGTCTTAATATCCTTTTCAGGGAAAATATTGATCTGTATCTTGTAGTCAGCCTTCAGTTCATATTT
>SDBU01003165.1_pt1 | contig 21134 bp, 21 predicted proteins | sample 2277071 | NCBI WGS metagenome assembly SDBU01 (sample SAMN10397929, study PRJNA504765) | marine sediment metagenome | isolation source: marine sediment core GS08_GC12, 126 cmbsf | place: Arctic Ocean: Gakkel Ridge, Loki's castle | collected 2008
ATATAGGATTATTAAAATAGAGCCTTCGGGAATAACTAGTATTAAGGGGAGCGATGTTGCTGTTTTAGACAACCGGGTTATAGATTCTCGGCATGTTCATTTTAATTACAGCCGGGTTATAGACACAAACCCTCTTAGCAGCGAAAGTCTTATTTTACATTTTGGAAACCCAACTATTGTTACAGAAAATATAAAAATGAGCGATTATATAATCGGCGGCCAGTTTGATTGGGAAGGAGTAGTTAATGTATCTGGTAGTAGTCAAATAGTCAGAGTCCATACCCATGAATTAAATGACCCTGTTGAGGAGACTATTTTTTGTGTTCATCGAGACAAAAGATATAATGATAAACTTTTAGACATTTTCCTTAGTTTTGAAGGTAATTATTTAATTAGATATAATGCTACTGGAGAAATATCTCCAGGTCCTTCAATTTATGTTGGCCCGCTAGAAATACAATGATTATTAAAAGCATAAAAAATAATAAAAAAGGGTTTAGTGTAATAGAATTAATGGTGGCGATCACTATTTTAGTAGTAGTGGTTATCGTATTTTATCAAGTGGCAGCTTTCTCTTTAAGAGCTTTAAAGGGAAGTATTAATGAAACTAAAGCTGGTTATTTAGCCCAGGAGGGAGTTGAAGCGGTTCGTAATATTAGAGATCAAGTGGAATGGGATGATGGAGGCGATGGAAAGATTGGGATCGGAGAATTTAGCGTGGTTAATATTTATTACCCAATCATTTCCGCGAACAACTGGGAGCTAACCACTACTGACCCTGGGATTTTAGATATTTTTTTTACTAGAGAGATTACTTTTGCCAATTTGTCTCGAGACCCAGCAACCGATGATATCGAAGATGTTTATAATCCAGTTAATGATGACGAAAACAGTAAAAAAGTTACTGTTAAGGTAAGTTGGCAGGAAGGAGGAGAAAATAAAGATGTGACTTTAGTCACCTATATCACTAATTTTAAATAAAGTATGAAAATAATAAATAATAAAGGGTTTACTCTTATTGAAGCATTAGTCTATATTTTTATTTTGGCTATTGCCAGCACAGTTATTATAATTGGAATTTTAAAATTAGTTGAGACTTATAATATTACTCGTTTTGAGCGGGAGGTTTTAGTTAATAGCCGCTCAGGGTTAGATAATATTCTTTCAGAATTAGTTTTTGCTTCCAGTGTTTATATTCCTACCAGTAGTGGCGCTCAAATCAGTTTACAAACCAGTTTAAATCCTCCTTCAGATGAAATAAGAACTTATACTGATTTTTATTTAGATAATAATAGGTTGTATCTAAAAAAAGAGGGACAGGAGGCCCAGGCTTTAACTTCAGAAAAGGTTCAGGTTACAGATTTAAATTTTACTTATTTAGATTCTGTGTCAGACCCGTCGTCAGTAAAGGTTAGTATTACTGTAAAATATGTTTCTGAAAAACCAAGATATCAAAGAGAAATAACTCTTTTTTCAAGCGTTGCTTTAAGAGGAAGATACTAAATTATGAAAAATTTATTAATTGAAAAAGAAAAAGGATTTGCTGCTTTATTAGCAGTGGTTACTATAATATCTATTTTTTTAATTATTACCTTGTCTTTCGGATCTTTAGCTTTAAATGAAAAAAGGGTTTCCAAAAATTTTGTTGAATCTTTAAAGAATTATTATGTAGCTGAAGCTGGGATAGAAGATATTATTTTACGGAATAATAAAGAAATGCTATTGCCTGTTGCTAATCCTAGTAATTTAACTGTTGGAGCAGGTACAGCTATTAGAGATGTGGGAGAATTAATTGGCGGGACAAGAGAAATTACTGTGGAAGGTCATGTTGGACAAAGAGTTAGAAAAGTGAAGGTGGCAACCAACATCTCCAGCACAGAAGTGTCTTTTTTCTATGGTGTTCAAGTAGATGAAGGAGGGATAACAATGGATAATAATACTGGGATTATTGGAAATATTTTTTCAAACGGCAATATAATTGCTGGTAATGGAGCTTATGTGACTGAAGACGTTATAGTGGCTAGCAACGGCAATAAGATTGATAATTTATGGGTTGGAGGCGATGCCACAGTCCATACTTGCGTGAATTCTGACATTACAGGCACTTTAACTTATGTTGCTGGAGGAAGTATTGTTGGTTGTGATGCGGATGTAGAAATAAAAAGTCGGCCTAATCAAATAGACCCTGAGCCATTACCAATTAGTATTACCCAAATTAATAATTGGAAAAATGAAGCGAGCTGCGACAATAACCCTGTTTGTATTTATTTTGGGGACTATGTTTTAGATTTAGGGGGGACTGAATCTTTAGGGCCTATGAAAATAACAGGAAATTTAACTATTAGAAATATTTCAACTTTAATTATGACTGGAACACTTTATGTAGCAGGAGATATAATTGTTGATAATAATGGTACTTTAAAATTAGATGCTCTTTATAGTTCTACAAGCGGAGTAGTTGTTTCTGATGGGCACATTATAGCTGGTAATAATTCTAATTTTGAGACTTCGGGTACTACAGGAAGTTATATTATGATGCTTACTACTAATAATTCTTTGGATATGAGTGATCCAGCTATTGATGTGAGTAATAATGCCTTAGGAGTAGTTTTTTATGCTGCCAATGGTTTAATTAAATTAAATAACAATATGCAGATTAGGGAAGCTACGGGTTATAAGATTCATCTTAATAATAATGCAGTAATTGACTATGAGGTAGGATTACAAAATACTAATTTTTCCAGCGGACCTTCAGGAGGCTGGCAAGTAACAAGTTGGAAAGAAGTTGAATAAAGAGTATTAACCTTAAATTTGTTCGTTCATTCGTCAATAATTCAAATAAAGATTATAATGAAGGGTACCATCCTAAATTTGTTCGTCCCGCCTTGTCTGGCGTAGCCAGGCGTCGAGGCAGGTTGCTCGCCCCGCCTACCGGCAGGCAGGCAATCACTCAAAGTATTGATTGATTGGCCTCGCTTCACTCACAAATGAACTTAGCGCTACTAAATATTTGGTTGTGTTAGAAAAGTATAAATATGATAGAATTTTTAACTTTAGATTTTGAGGCTTTTGGGATAGATATGTCTGACCTTTCCCTTAAGATTATAAAACTCAAAAAAAATAGAAAAATTTTTGATTTAGTTTCTTTTGGCGAAGCCTCAATTGATGCTGGGGTTATTAAAAATGGAGAAATTATTAAAGAGGCTGCTTTAATTAAAATAATTAAAAATGCCTTGAACAAAATTAAGGGAGAAGAGCTGAAAACCCCATATATGATAGCTTCATTACCTGAAGAAAAAGCTTTTTTTCGGATGCTTAAGATGCCAAAAATGAAAAGAGAGGATCTAAGAGAGGCAATGTATTATGAAGTAGAGAATTATATCCCTTTGGCTGTAGAAGACGCCTATTTTGATTTTCAGGTTATTTCGCCAAAACAAAATCAACAGGACCATTTAGACGTTTTAATAGCTGCCCTACCTAAACAGGTTGTTAATCCTTATGTAAATTGTTTTAAAAAAGTTGGGCTGCAGCCCTTGGCATTAGAAATAGAGTCTTCAGCTATTTGTCGCGCCTTAATTAAAAACAATAGAAGCCCAGAGTCGATTCTTTTAATTGATTTAGGATTATCTAGAACAAGCTTTATAGTTTTTTATGGTAATTCTTTAAAGTCTACTTATTCTATCCCCACCTCTTCTCAAGAATTTAGTGAGGCGATTTCAAAATTTTTAAATGTAGATATTCAGAGGGCAGAGAAACTAAAAGTTCAACATGGCATTGCCAGCTCTAAAAAAGTTGTCTTAAAAGCCAATAAAGGATCTAAAGAGTTTAAGAAAAAAGTTATTGATGATCAAAAAATTTTTCAAGCGCTAACACCTGCTATCACTGAATTAAGCGAACAAGTTAAAAAATATTTAAATTATTATCATTCTCAAGCCGCTTCTAAAAAACTTTTTTTGGATGGCCAAAAAATTCAGAAAATTGTGCTTTGTGGTGGTGGCGCATATTTAAAAGGTCTTGACCAATTTCTTGAAGCAGAATTAAATTTACCCGTAGAGACAGGAGATCCTTTTGTCAATATTTCTGAAAATAAAATATTATCCATAAGACAATCTCTTAAATATACAACAGCGATTGGCCTTGGGATAAGAGGAGCTCAAAATATTGTATGAAGAGCTTTAACCATAAATTTACTCAAAAACAAAAAATATATGCTTAATTTTTTACCACCATTAGAAAAAGAGATTTTTTACAAAGAAAAGAAGAAAAAGACGATTTTAATTTTAGGAATTATGTCTGTTTTGTTTTTAATTGCTTTGAGTTTGATTTTGTTTTCTATTAATATTTATATCTCTGGTCAAGTGAAAGTCCAGAAAATTATTTATGAGGATGCTAGCCAGCAGTTGAATTTTACTAAGACTGAGGCACTAGAGAATAAGATAAAGGAAGTTAATAAAGATTTTAATCTTTTTTATTCTTTCTATAACAATAATCCTAATATTATATCGCAAATGGAAAAAATTTCTGAAATTATGCCTCAAAGTATCCATTTAACTAATATTACTTTTAAAACTAATACACCATCAAAAAAACCTTCTTCAAATAATAAAGAAGTAAAAGAGGATCAATACAAGTTTATGGTTTTTCTTTCTGGATCAGCTCCTTCTAATGACCGGGAATTAGCTGAATTTAAACAGGCGATAGAAGATAAGGAGGAGTTTATCCTTGATTCTTTTCCTATATCTAATTGGGGTAAGCCTTCATTTGAATTAAGTTTTAAAATAAAATGAACCAAAAGAAAAAACAATATTTATATTTTTTAATTTTTATCCTAATAGGGATTATTATAATATTTATTATAAATTTCTATTTGTTTTTTGAGATTAAAAAAGCGTCAAACGAATTAGCATTAGATAAAAATAAGTTATCCAGCCTTGAATCAAGCGTAGAGAACGGAGAAGAATTAAATAATATATATCAAAACTATAAACAAAGATTAGAGGAGACAAAAGCTGTTTTTGCTAGCAAGGATAGGCCTTATGAATTTACTGAATTTTTAAAAAAGACTGCCTTGGCGTCTTCTATTTCTATTAACTCTCCTTTGCTTTCTAATTCTTCTCAAAAATCGAATCAAAATACTTGGGATTATTTTAATGTAGAAGTAAGAGCGAATGGTGAGGCCTTAAAATTTTTAAAGTTTTTAGAAAAATTAGAAAATAGCCCTTATTTAATAGAGGTCAATAGTTTAAATGTTCAAAAATTAAACTTAGAGGCTGCGGCCAGCGTTACGGCTAATTTATCTTTAAAAGTTTATGTTAAGTGATTTATGAAAATAAAAACAGAAATTTTTTCAAAAATAAAAAAGATAAAAAAATTGCCAGTGGTCCTAGCAAAAAATGTTTTTATGTTTTTTATTCTTTTAGTTTTACTGTCTATTATCTTAGGAGGCCTTTTATTTTATAAATATTGCTTTTTAGTAGAAAGCTCTTCTCCTGAAAATTTTGATAAGCCAGTTAAACTTGAAGAAAATATAATACAGGAAGTTTTTAAAAAATGGGATCAGCAACAGGAAAGATTTGATGGAGCCGGGACAAGACAGTATCCAGACTTGTTTTAATTAAAAAAAAAGAATCTAAATTCTTTTTAGTGTCACCAAGGAAAAAGGGTGGCCTTTTTTATTATTTTTTATTTCTACCAAAACTAAGGAGGTGTCGATAGATGGGACTAAAGGCAATTTCTTGGTGATATCACTAAGAAATTAAATTCGATGAAAGAACTTTTAATGTAAGAATAGTTTAATTTTTTTAAAAAATTGTCAATAATTAGTTTTGTATAAAAATTAACTTGCAAAATTTTAAAATAATGGTATATTACATGCATGATAAACGTTCTTTACCAACATATAGATGAAAAATGTCCAGAACATGAATTACATTTAAATGAAAGATGTCCAGAATGTGGTTCGCATTGTATTACAGATTTTGAAAAAGGAGAAATTGTTTGCGCTAAATGCGGCTTAGTTATTGATGAAAACATAATTGATCCTGGTCCGGAATGGCGAGCTTTTGATTTTGAAAAAAGAGCTAGAACAGGCGCTCCAATGACATTAACTATTCATGATAGAGGGTTGTCTACTGAGATTAGCAGGCAAAATAGAGACGCTTCTGGAAGGCTGATTCCTAACAAAAATAAGTTCCAGATTGATAGGCTAAGAAAATGGCATCAAAGAACAAGAATTCGCAATGCGAAAGAAAAAAGTTATGCTTATGCTTTTGGGGAGTTGGCGCGCATAATTTCATCCCTTAAATTGCCAAAGAATATGGAAGAAATTGGGGCTGCAAAATATAGAGAAATAGCTGAAAAAGATTTAATACGCGGGAGGAGTATTGATGCAGTTGCTGCTACGACAATATACATAGTTTGTCGTCAACATGGTATTCCGAGATCTTTAGACGAAATCGCGGTCGTGGCCAAAGTTGGCAGAAAAGAGATATCATCAGCTTATCGCGCTATTAACAGGGGACTTGAACTTAAATTAGAGCTAATATCTCCAAAAGATTACGTGCCAAGATTCAGTTCTAACTTAAGTCTTGACGAAGAAGTAGGGTTAAAGGCAGTTGGAATTTTAGAACAAGCAGAACAAGAAGGATCGACTAATGATGGTAAATCACCAGCCGGTGGTGCCGCCGCTGCCATTTATATAGCGGTGGTTATATATAATAAAGCAACAACTCAAAGAGAGATTGCTATAGTGGCCGACGTTACAGAGGTGACGATCAGAAGTCGCTATAAAGCGATGATTGAAAAATCACCAACAATAAAAGAAGAATATAACAAGGCGGTTAAGGAAAAGAAGAAAAAGTAAAAGTAAGAAAGGAAGACAAATCGTCTTCCTAATTTTTTTTGTTTGAAAATTATCATAATCCGAGATTTATGACTACTAAGAGAGTTAAGGCGATAAGTGTGCCATTCTGTCCGCCAAAATAATAATTAACCGCGAACATCAGAGCGGTTAATTTCCCAAAAGTAGAGTTGTTTTGAGTCTATTTATATATCACAATGATAGTATGGTAATAAAAATGATCCTTTTGACCCTATTAGACATAAAATTTATCGACCTTCGTATTTTTTATTGATGGTGAAATAAATTTCAAGGAAAGCGAAGAGTAAGCTAAGGATGAGTGGGCCAAGTAAAAATCCAAGAGGCCCGAAAAAGCCGATACCGCCCAAGACAGAAAGTAGAATCAGAAATGGATGGAGTTGTATTCCTCGTTCAACAAGTTTTGGCCCCAAAAAATTATCAACGAGTCCCACTGCCGTTATACCCCAAAAAAGAAGGCCTGCCGCGAAAAGAGTTTCCCCGCTGAGGTATAAGTAAAGAATTGCCGGGAGAATTATTAAAGCTGTTCCGATGCCGGGGATTAACGCGGCAATTACGGCAATACTACCCCACAGCACCGCGTTGGGAACTCCAAAGATAGCGAATCCGACCGCGGTGAGCATACCTTGAACGAGTCCCACCAGTAAATTTCCCTTGACGACTGAATTAATCGCCAGAGTAAGTTTATTAAAAATTGTTTCATCGTGGATATCTTGCAAGGGGCTTAAGGCGATGATAACCCTTTTGAGTTTATGACCATCCTTAAACAAGTAATATAGTGCGACAAGAAATATGAAAATGCCTACGATTGCTTTTGCAATATTTGCGAAGAGCGGACCAAGATGCTGGAGTAGCCAGCTTAATCCCTGTTTTAAGTATTGATTAACATCGAGCGAGAATTCTATCGGTACAGGAGAAAATCTTGTAATACTCTGCATGGCGTTCCCTATGCCACGAGAAAGGTCGGTTGTGCCGCCATTCTCAACGAGAGAAGAATATAGCTCCGTTGCTTCCTGAAAAATCTGTATGCCCAAAAATGTGAGTGGCACAATAACAACAATAAGAACAGAGATGGTGGTAAGTAGTGCTGCTAAACCTCTCCTCTCTCGCGTAATAGTGAGTGCCTTTTTATGGAATGGCGCAAAGACGGTTGCAAAAACTATGGCCAAGATAAGAGCGTACAGAAATGGCCTAAAAATAAAAAAAGCAAGGATAAAAATTCCTATGAGAAGAGTGAGTAAAAAATAAAATTCTGATTTTTGGTGGTTCATATTATTCTTTTTTCCAAAATTTAAATTTATCCAAAAACAAAATCCATATTCCTAATAATTCAAGACCATAATTGATAGTCATAATCCGGGCGTGAGAAGTGTAAAGAGAACGGCAAGACCGACGATAATCAAAATAACATCGATAACTTTTTTAAGTTTCTGCCTGTTATGGATATATTCTTTAAGGATAATTTTTTCAACTAAAAAGTCAACCCTGTTGTACTCAGCAGCCGAGCACTCAGCGCTCTGAGTGCTTTGGCGATCCTAAGGCTGACTAGTATAGGTCAAATAGTTCTTTTTGGACCCAGAGGGACTCGAACCCTCGACCTCGTCCGTGCCACGGACGCGCGCTTCCAGCTGCGCCATGGGCCCATTTATTTAAAATTATTTTTTATCTATATTTGTCTTATTAGTATTAGGAATTTTTTTTAATTTCATATCTCTTCCAAAACGCCCAAGAATTCTTTTTGTCCAAATAATATTTTGGTTGATAATTTTTTGCCAGATATGGTTAAGATAAATAATATTAAGTAGGATAACTGTGATAATAATTATGCCGTCATAACTTTGGCGCCAGTAATTGTTTTCAAGGTGAAGCCACATTCCAAATTCATCGAAAGCTAATGCTAATCCAATTCCATAGAGTTTAGCTAATTTAAAGCGATTTTCTTCATTTTTATTAATCAATAATAAATAACCAACAATAACTAAAATGAAAATTCCAAAGTTAAAATGATGGATTTCTATTTCTCTTATATAAAGACTAAGTTCCGGGATTAAGCCATTTTCCCAGCTGTAAACTAAAGCCCTAATTATAATAAAAGTTGTAAAAAAATAAGCTAGAATCAGAAAGGGCATTTTTTGATTATGTTGTCCCACAAGTTTATGGTAAATTCTATTCATATTTCATTTGTGAGCGAAGCGAGCAGAAATGACAAATTTATTTGGCATTTCCGAGCGAACGAACAAATTTAGGGTGAAATCCTTCATTATGCCCTCGATAGGAATCGAACCTATATTTAAGGTTTAGGAAACCTTTGTTCTGTCCGTTGAACTACGAGGGCACAGATTAAATTAGCAAAATATTAGAGTATAATTTTCAATACAAGAATAGCATATCTTTTACTTATTGGCAATTGTATGTTAAAATGAAAAAAGCTTAGAATTTCAATTTTTTAATTTAAAATTTAAAATTTTTAATTATTAATTGCAGGTTATAAGTTACAAAAAATATGGAAAAATCACCTATTATTGAAATGGTAAAAAAAGCTACTCCGGCAGTGGTTACAATTATTATTTCTAAAGACCTACCCAAAATTGACGGGTTTTTTACAGTTCCTTTTGGCGGACAAAATATCGTAGTTCCTCATATTGGGACTAAAAAACAGAAGACAAAAATAGGAGGTGGTTCTGGTTTTATTATTTCTTCTAATGGTTTACTTCTAACAAGTCAGCATGTTGTAGGAGACCCTAAAGCTGACTATACAGTTATATTAGAACCAGAGAAAAAATATTCAGCTAAGGTTTTAGCTCGAGATCCTATTAATGATATCGCTATATTAAAGATAGAAGCAAAAAATTTACCTTATTTAAAATTAGGAAACTCTGATAATGTCCAACTTGGCCAGACTGTTATTGCTATAGGAAATGCCCTGGGAGAGTTTCATGATACTGTCAGTACTGGTGTAATTTCAGGACTAAGTAGAAATATTACTGCCTTCAGAGGCGGATTATCTGCTGAAGTAAACCAATTAAGGGGTTTAATTCAAACTGATGCGGCTATTAACCCTGGTAATTCAGGGGGACCTTTAACAGATATTGAAGGTAATGTAATTGGGATTAATACTGCTATGGTAGCAATGGCTCAAAATATTGGTTTTGCCATTCCTGTTGATTACGCTAAAAAAGATTTAGAAGAGGTTAAAAAATATGGAAGAATAAAAAGGCCGTTTTTAGGAATACGATATATTCTTTTAAATCCACCAATAGCAGAAAAGAATAAATTACCAGTAAATTATGGCGCTTTTGTAGTTAGGGAACACTTAGGGGAGTCAGCAATAGTTAAGAATTCATCGGCTGAAAAAGCTGGTTTAAAGGAATTTGATATAATTTTGGAATGTAATGGAGAAAAAGTTACTATGGAGAATCCTTTAACAGCTATTCTTCAAAAATTAGAAGTGAATCAAATAGTTGGGCTGAAAATTTTAAGGGATAAAAAAGAAAAAAAATTAAAGGTAAAACTAGAAGAAAAGAACTAATATTTATTAAAAAAACTGACTTAGAATGAATCTTAGTCAGTTTTTTTAATAGTTGTAACGATCCATCATTTTATTAAAATGATGCCTTTTATTTTTTTAATAATTAAAAAATTAGTTATTAAAAAATTGATATTACCCCTACGGCGATTACCGCGGCTAAAATCAATATTAAAGCTCCGGTTGCTGTAGAAACTTGTTTTTTTAAAATAGACATAATTTTGTATTATTTTATCGCTTTCAAGACCTTTAAAAGATTATAGCACAAAAAATTAAAATAGAATAGTCGTCGGAAGTTCAACTCCCGATTTTTTAAAAACAGCTCATTTTAACAGGGCTGTTTTTTTGACAGAATTAAGATAAAGTTTTCTGCTTTAATTTTGCTCTTAATTTTTCGCCAAAAGTGGAATCTAAATTATAAAGGTCTTTCTCATAAAGCTCAATCAACTGAATATTACATCTCTTACATATTTTTTTTTCTTTTTTATAATTTTATTATAATCAGGAATAATATTAGAGGCATTAGCTAATCCAAAAAACTCAATAAAAATATCCCCGATAACAAAATCACACAGATATCGTCCTTTAGGATATGGTTTTTCTCTATTATGGAAGATATTATTCTCAAAAAGCCAATCATCTATTATTATTTCGGAAATCGAATTACACTTATGTCCGTCTTTAGCAAATAGATCTCTCGAAGAAAACCATTTATCGTTTGGTTTATATCCCGCTGCTTTAATAGCATTATTCCAAGTTCCAAAATAATCACGGTAAGTAACATAATCTGGATACAAGGAATTATGAACGAATTCGTTTTTTGTGGGAATACGACTATGTACTTCTACGAACTCTTTAATTTTTTCAATAAGCTTCTCTTTAGAATATATTCTCCTTGCCTCGGCAGATTTTCTTTCAACTTCTGGAGTTTTGCCTAATTCTAAATTTTTTATAGAATTCGGGTTCTGCCCGCAAGAAAGACTACGAGGTTTTATAGAGATTTTGTAATAATTAAGCCACCTTTTCACACTGGGATGAGTGGCACTAAAAATTTTAGCAATCTCAACTTGGGTATTATTCTCTTTCCAATAAAGATAGTAGAGTATTTGTTTTGAAGGTCTTTTAAGAGCTATGGGTTGAATTTTTTTCTTTTTGAATTTAAAGAGTTTTAGAAAGAAAGCTGGGAGACCGACGGAATTTGCATCCGCCCTGGGAGTTCCACAAACTCCAGTGCTGCTACTACACCACGGTCTCCATAATAATTTATATCTCTTCTTATTTTTTCTCTGTTTATTTTTCCATGCACACTGGCAAGATTTACCGCAGAAAAACTTTCCACTTTTCGAATGAACTATCTCCATCGGCGTTCTCCATACCTTTTTACCGCAAATTTCGCAATATACAAATTTTCCCTTTAAGTATGCTTTATGTTGGCACTCGCGAGAACAATATTGACCCCAGCCGTGTTTAACAAAATATGCTTTGACATAAAATTCTTTTCCACAAATTCTACATTTCCTATTAGGAATTTGTTTTGTCGTTCTTCTCATTATCTAATTATATCAAAAAAAACTAAGAAGTAAAAGCACTCGGCTGTGGGATAGTTCAAGTTTTTCTTTGGCGGCAAATTCTAATCGGTAATTTCATAATTTTTCCGAAGATCAAGAATAGCCTTTATCATACTAATAATATGCGCGTTAATATCAAAACTCCAACGAATATCCACGAAATGCCTGTCTGGTTGCCCATTGTTAAACATATATTCGCACATGGTTATGGCAAGAATATTTTGCATACTAGAATTGTCGTCCCAATCCTGATAATACTTTTTATATCGTTCGTCCAATTCACTTTTATCTTTTTCAAAAATATTTTTCAATTCAGCGGTTTTGTGCTGATTCATCCATTCATCAATTTGTTTTTGATTAACATGAGGCAAGAGGTAATGACCGGCATCTAGTAAATAGTGGTTGGTAAACGGCAAAAGAAAAATTTTATGAAGCTCATCAAGAACTTTTTTATCTGGACTCAAAACTTTGGAAATAATCCACATGTTAATCATGTAGATTTCTCTCTTCAAAGTTATTAGTTGGTCTTCATCGAGTTTGGTGCCGAGAATTTCTTGTGCACGTTGGCTAAAATTTTCATAAAAACCATTAGAAAACTTTTGCAATCCGTAAAGCAATCCCTGAGCAAAGTCTTTAGAAGTTGTCTTTTCCATATGATCAAAAATTTTTTCCCAAAATTAAAATATTGTTCGAGTCGATGTTTTTTTCCGGGTTCTTTTGCAATCTCCTATGTAGTACCCCCGCGAGGAATCGAACCCCGATCTAAAACTTAGAAGGTTCTCGTTCTATCCGTTGAACTACGGGGGCAAAATATAGATTATTATACCAAAAAATAAGAAAAAATCAACTATTCTAAGTGGACTTTTTGGTTAAAATTTTGAAGCCGTTCTCGTAAAAAGGGATGGTTTTTTAGCTCTGGATCTTGTTCTAAAACTTCTTGAGCTGCATTGCGGGTTTTTTCTACTAAAAATACATCTTTTAAAGAGCCCATTATTAAATCAGGTATTCCCCATTGCCTAACTCCGGAAAAATCACCCGGGCCTCTGATTTCTAAATCTTTTTCTGCAAGTTTAAACCCGTCTTCAGAAGTAATTAATGCTTTTAAACGTTGAAAAGTTTTTTGAGATGGTGAATCAGTAAAAAGAAAACAATAAGATTGATATTTTGACCGGCCTACCCGGCCCCTAAATTGATGGAGCTGAGCTAAGCCAAATCTTTCCGAACCCTCAATAAACATTACTGTGGCATTAGGCATATCAATCCCCACCTCGATTACTGAAGTTGAAACTAAGATATCAGTTTTCTTATCCTTAAAGTCTCTCATTATTTCTTCTTTTTCTTTGGGCGTCATTTTACCGTGAAGCATATCAACCATTAATTCAGGGAAAATTTTTTCTGATAGTTTTTCATATTCTTCTTTTACTGCCTTAACATCGGCCCAGGGAGAGTTATTATCTTTTTGCTTTTTTGTTGTTTTTTTAATAATTTTATTGTCTTCTTCAATAGCTTCTGATTTTCCTGACTCAATTCTGGGGCAAATAACAAAGACCTGTCTCCCTTTTTTCACTTCTTTTCTTACAAACTCATAACTTTCCTTTCTTTTAGCAGGCGCTATTATTTTAGTGATTATTTTTTTTCTTCCTTTTGGCAACTGATCAATTAGAGACAAATCCAGATCTCCATAAACAGTTAGAGCTAAAGTGCGGGGGATAGGAGTGGCAGTCATTGATAATAAATGAGGGATTTTAACTGCTTCTTTTTCGTTGTTTTTTTGGACTAGCTTAGCTCTTTGATTTATTCCAAATCTATGTTGTTCGTCTAAAATTACTAAACCTAGGTTTCCAAATTTTACCTTATCTTGGATCAGGGCATGAGTGCCAATCATAATATTCATATCTCCCTCAAGTGCTTTTTCTAATAGTTTTTTTCGTGATATTTCTATAACATCATTTTTAAGTTTTTTAGAAACATATTTATCTTCCTTGCCAGTTAAAAGTCCGATGTTAATTTTAAAATCTTTAAATAGCGAAGCGGTTTCCTTAAAATGCTGTTTGGCTAAAATTTCTGTAGGCGCCATAAAGGTTACCTGATAGCCAGCTTTTATAACTTCTAAAGCAGCTATTAAGGCAATTACGGTTTTCCCTGATCCAACATCGCCTTCTAAAAGTCGGTTCATAGGCCTATTTTTCTCCATATCTTTTAAAATCTGCCAAGCAGATTTTCTTTGAGCGTCAGTAAGTTTAAAAGCCAGAGAATCAACAAATCTTTTAATTAAATCAACATCCATAGGGATTGATACAGCCTCTTCTTTATTCAATTTCATCCTTGTTCTTAAAACAGCTAACTCAATAAGGAAAAGTTCCTCAAAAGAAAATCGTTTTCTAGCTTGTTCTGCTAAATCTAAGGTTTCCGGAAAATGAATCTGCTGGATTGCTTTGTTGATCGGCAAAAGATTATTTTCTTCAAGAATTTTTTGAGGCAAGGTCTCTGGTATTTTATTTTTAAAGCTTATTAAAAGCGGATTTATAATATATCTTAGCCAGCGAGAGGAAAGACCTACTGTTTCTGGGTAGATAGGGATAATCCTACCAGTATGGGTTAAACCATTTTTAAAGAATTTTTCATAAGTAGGATTGGTTAGATATAATCCGTTATTAGCTAAAGTAGTTCTCCCAGCCAAATATACCTCATCTCCTATTTTTAAGGTTTTTGTTAAATAGGGCTGATTAAACCAAACTATTTTAACGGCTCCGGTTTTGTCTTCAATCACAGCATTAGTTAAAAACATTTTCTTTTTCCAGGTGCGAGTGTTTTTGATTTCTAAAATTTTCCCTTGGATACAAACTGTTTCATTAAGCTTGATTTTTATAATCGGTGTTATAGTTGAAAAATCCTCATAGCGATGAGGGAAGTGGGAAAAGAGGTCTCGGATTGTTTTAATTCCTAATCTTTTAAGTTTTTTCTGATATACTGTTCCGATTCCAGATATTTTTTCAATAGGTGTTGATAAGGTCATGTTTTCTTTTTTTCATTTTATATTATAATTAATAATAATTAAAGGTTATTTTCTTATTTGTGAGTGAAGCGAGGAGAATACAAGTGAGTAATCTCATTTGTATTTCCGAGCAAGCGAACAAATTTAGGGCGTAGCTCTTCATTTGTGAGTGAAGCAAGCGGGATATAAGCGAGTAGTCTCATTTGTATTTCCGAGCGACCTGCCTCGCTGGCAAGGCGGGACGAACAAATTTAGGGTTGAAACCCTTCATTTAATATAATATTTTTAAGATAATAAATATGGAAACACAAAATTTTTCTATAGGAGAAGCATTAAGTTATGGGTGGAAAATGACAAAAGAAAATTTTCCTGTTTTAGTAGGCATTGTTTTTATTATATTGTTGATTAATCTTATTCCAGGGCTTGCTGTTCAATCTTTTATGGTGGAAGGCGGTAGTGTTGAGCAATATATTAAACAAACTATCGCGCAGGATTCTAATGTGCAATTACTGCAGATTTTGTTAATTGGATTAGGGATAGCTCTTGTTCTTATAATTATAAATACTATAATTTCGATTGGTTTTTTGAAGGTTGCTTTAAAAATTTTTGACGGAGAAAAAACTGGATTTAGTGATCTTTTTTCTTCGTATTATGGATTATTAATTAAATATATTTTAGCTAGAGTTATTATTGTTGCCTTAATATTTTTATTGTTTATTCCGACAATGCTTTTATTTCTGTTTCTACCTCAAATTGGGCTAATAGGATTACTTTTTGGATTTATTGCTTTTATTCTAGGGCTTATTTTAGCAGTTATTTTATCAATAAAACTTTTCTTTGTTAATTATTTTATTGTTGACAAAAGAAGGGGGCCAGTTGAAGCTATAAAAGAAAGTTTAGAAATTACCACTGGATATGTAGGGCATTTATTTATTTTTGGTTTTTTAATTGGGCTTATTAATGCGCTTGGAGGGATTCCTGGAGCAATTATCGCTGCTCTTATAGAAGCGGTTGGATTGGTCGCGAATTTTCCGTTATTAGTTGGTGGGTTTTTAGGACCAATGATTTCATCAATTGGTTTATTTATTACCATACCATTAACAACAATGGCTACGGTTTTTGTTTATCGTAAGTTATTAAATCAAAAGACAGTAATTTCCCCAATATCTAAGGGATCAGAGATTAAGAATTATTAATTTTAGTTGGGATTATAAAAAATTGATTGATAATTAAAGTAAAAAAATAAGGATACAATTATATTTTTGTATCCATGATAAATTTTTTAAAGACAGCCTGAGACAGGTTGTTTTTTTATATGTCCGATCAGTGATCGGGATAGTCCGTATGTTGCTGCGCTGATAACTGGAATGTGTCTGTCTTGCCCCCATTCTACATAGATTTTATTTGCTATATTATTACCATTTAAATCAACTGTCTCTACGCCAGCCTCTCTCATTAACCCATAAGCTCCAGCAATTTCTAAGTTTAATTTTCTGGTGCATTCTAACACGGCATCCGTGTTTCCAATAATTAAATTGACGTAGTGGGCAGCTGTAGAATAAAGGTCGCTTGTTTGGAAATTAGTTAAGTTTTTTGAAAAAACTTCTCTATTGATTTTCCAAGCTTCATCGATGTGAATTTTTGTATCTCGAGTTAATTGATTAGCTCTAGAGCAGTGGATGGGCATTGGTTTTCTTTTTTTTAATTTTAAATCTATTGCAAATGCTCCATTGCCCTTTGAAGCAATAAATAATCGTCTGGTTATATGTTCTATAATTCCGCTTGCGAGATACTCATCGTAATGAGGCTCTAGTCCGTCATAGATTGCGAATATTGTGCCGTATTGCCCCAACCTTTTTTTATATGCTTTTGTGCCGTCTATTCCGTCGATAATAACTAAGAAAATAGGTTTTTTATAGAGAGAGTCATCTATACCATGTTCTTCGGAAATAATTCTAGTTGGAAATTCTATCTCGTGAAGATAATCAATAATTACCTTCTCTGCTTCAATATCAGCTCTTAGGGCCGTATCCCCAAATTGATTTTTTTTGATTATAGTTTTTCCTTTCTCACCGAGATTTACATGGTTAATAGAGACTTTCTCTAGAGCTGTTTTTACAATTCCTTCAGCAGTCTTTACCATATCTAATATTTTCATATCTTGCCCTAATGATTCCATCAACTATTCCTCCCTTATTTGTTAAGTTAATGTACAATTCAATAAGTTAATATTAATTAAATTATTAAAAAAAGCAATAGAAGGTAAAAAAACAGTCCCGATTATCGGGATTATTTTTTGGTGCCCAGGGGTTTGTTTGGTTGTGGGCGAGGGGAGACTTGAACTCCCACGGGAATAATCCCCTTGGAACCTCAATCCAAGCTGTCTACCGATTTCAGCACTCGCCCTTTATTTTTCTTCAGTTTCTTCTTGTTTTTCTTCAGCTTTAATTTTCTCCTTTCCCTCTAGAGGTGTTATAGAAGCTTCTTTTTGATTATTTTTTATTTCTTCTTGTTTTCCTTCAATAGCTTCGGTAGTGATAGGTTCTTCATTGGGTTTAGTTGGTTCTTCTTCATTGGGTTTAGTTGGTTCTTTTTTTATTGTTTCAGTAAATTCTTTTCTTTTTAATCTAGCTTTTCTTCCTTTTGCTTCTCTTAAATAATAAAGTTTTGCCCTTCTTATTTTTGCCCTTTTTACTATTTCAAATTTTTCAATCATTGGAGAGTGAACAGGGAAGATTTTTTCCAATCCTATTCCAGAAATTATTTTTCTTACAGTAATAGTAGATTGGATCCCTTTTCCATGTTTCCGCGCCAAAACTAAACCTTCAAATATTTGGGTTTTAACTTTTGCTTTTTTATCTCCATCTTTTTTTTCTTCATTCGCGTTACCTTTCTTTTTATTTTTAGTGTCAGCGCTTTCAGGAATTATTTGAAATACCTTAACAGTATCACCAGAACGGATATCTGGTAAATCTTTTTTAAATTGTTCTTCAATAATATTTTGAGTTTTATTAGCCATAATAATTTTAACTTTAAAATATTTAATATTTTCTAAATGTAAGTTACCAAAGATTTATAAAAATTACAAGTTTTTTAAAAAAACGAGTGGGCGCTACAGCCTGCCTGGCGAAGCCAGGGATTTGAAACGTTGCCCGCTTTGCCCTCCAAAGCTTTAGCGTAGGAGGGAAGGAACCGCTGTCTCGCTATCGCTCGCCGCAATTCGGTAGACAGGTTCTTCACCACATAGCTATATAAAAATTTGTGAATATTTCTAGCAATCAAAATTTTTATGTGGGCGCTACAGGATTTGAACCTGTGACCTTTACTATGTCAAAGTAACGCGCTAACCCCTGCGCCAAGCGCCCAGCAACCTGGTTTATTAAGTTAATTCTTTCTAAATCACGCCTAACAAAAATTTATGAATACTTCCAGCGTCTAAAATTTCTTGGTGGGCACGGCTGGACTCGAACCAGCAACCTTTCCCTTATAAGAGGAATGCTCTAACCGGTTGAGCTACGCGCCCTCATATTTTTTTAATGCCTAATAAGTTTGTAAGCCGAATTCTGTCGAGGGTAATCATTTATCTGGTCCTAATATTACTATTAAGATCAAGCGAACTACTTTTTCCAAGTACTCTAGCGCTCTGAGTGCTTGGTTTGTTCTTGCACCTAGTAAGGATTTAGCCGTTTCACCCCTGATGTTGCCATCAGGATTTACCCATTAAGGGTAGTTTTTGGCTTTCGCCTCAAACCGTCTCTGTTCGCACCTCTACCAAGCACTCAAAATTGAGTTCTCGGCGACGGCTGTTAGCCGCTACTTTTTTAGATTAAGCCCTTAAAAAATTAAGTGCTTAAAATAGATGTTCGGACTTTCCTCCCTACCTATAATTATCATTACAAGTAGAGCGATTACCTAACTTAATAAGCGGTTGTATTTTAGCAATTTAAGGGGCTTTTGTCAAACCTAAATTTAGAGTAGAATGAAGACAATATGAACTTTTCTCCTAACCCAGGAAAAAATTTAATTATAGAAATTAATAAAGATAATTGGCTGCGAGGACCAATTAGGACTCATTTTATTACAAAGGATGATAAATTAGAGAATATTATAGAAAGATATGTTTTGTCTCTTACTCAAAAAGATGATATTATTATGCTTTCCCAAAAGATTGTATCTTTGATCCAAAATCGTATAATCTATAAAGAATTTCTTAGAGTAGGGTTTTGGGCTAAGTTTTTCTCTAAATTTGTTAAAAAGACCCCTCATGGGTTTTCAGTTGGCAATCCTTTAAAAATGCAGGTAGCTATTAATTTAGCTGGTTTACCCAGGATTTTTTTGGCGGGTGTTTTAGGAATAATAGCTAAGCTTTTTGGGAAATCCGGGGTTTTTTATAAAGTAGCTGGTCATCAAATAAGTGAAATAGATGGGTTCTATGGAGAGGCCTTTCCTCAATATAGCGAAATAGCAATATTAGGATCTATAAATAATAATGAGCTATGTAACAAACTAAGGGATCAATATGGATTTTCTTTTATTATCGCTGATATTAATGATTTAGGCGGTAATATTTTAGGAAAGAGCCAGGACTTAGAAGAAACAAAAGAATTATTATTAAAAATATTAGCTGATAACCCGGCTGGCCAGGCAGCTCAGCAGACGCCGATTATTATTTTAAGAAAACAAAAGTGAAAATTTTCCAAATCTTAAGCCATCCAACAAAAAACATTAACTTAGCCGCTCTTATATTAAGCTCTGCTTTTTTAGTCAGCGCGCTTTTAGGTTTTTTAAGAGACCGGCTTTTGGCTGGGCTTTATGGAGCTGGCAATGAATTAGATATTTATTATACGGCTTTTAGAATTCCTGATTTTCTCACCATGGCAATGCTAATGGGAGCAATCTCAGCAGCCATTATTCCTATTTTTAGCGAACATCTGGTGCGCTCCCGCCCTGATGCCTGGAAATACCTTTCTAATCTTCTTAATTTATTTTTAATTATTCTAATAGTAATTGCTGTAATTCTATTTATTTTTACTCCTCAGCTTATTAATTTAATTGCTCCTGGTTTTTCGGAAGAAAAAACAGCTTTAACGGTTCTTTTAACAAGAATTATGTTCTTGAGCCCGATTTTATTAGGGATGAGTAATATAATTTCCGGGATCTTGAGGGTATTCAAGAGATTTTTAGCCACTGCCTTGGCGCCAATAATGTATAATTTAGGAATTATTTTCGGAATTCTATTTTTCGTTCCTCGTTTCGGAATTTCCGGATTAGCTTGGGGGGTAGTACTGGGGGGCGCAATGCATCTTTTAATTCAGCTGCCAATCTTATTTAAGATAGGATTTCGGCCTCAGAAGATCTTTAATTTTTTTGACCCTAGTTTTATAAAAACCATAAAACTTACTATCCCCCGGACTATTGGCTTGGTAGCTAGCCAGATTAACTTAATAGTTATTACAATAATTGCTTCAGGATTAGCCAAAGGGAGTATAGCAGTATTTAATCTGGCTGAGAGTTTAAGTAGACCAATAATTACTTTAGTTGCTGTTTCTTTTTCTGCGGCTGCTTTTCCAATGTTGAGTTTATCTTTTTCAGAAAAAAATGAAGTCAAATTTAAAAAGATATTTTCTTCTGTTTTTTATAAGATTCTTTTTTTAAGTTTAAGCTTAAGTGTTTTACTTTTTATTTTCCGGCAAGAAGTAGTGGAGATCATTCTTAAGGCAGGTAAATTTGGAATGGCTGATGCCGGGCTCACCGCGGCTTGTTTGGGAATGTTTAGTATTGGCATTTTTGCCCAAAGTTTAGTGCTTTTGCTGGCAAAAACATTTTATGCCCGACAAAATACTAAAATTCCAGCATTAGTAAGTGTTTTTGGTATGGTAGTGAATATTATTTTAGCTTTTTACTTAGTTGCTCTACTATCTGCTCCAACTTTTTTCCAACAGAATTTAGTCGGTTTTTTAAATATTCAAAATTTGGAAAATATAGAGGTTATCGGCTTGCCATTAGCTCTCTCTATTTCAGCTATATTCCAGCTTGTTTTACTTTTGTTTTTCTTAATAAAATACCGTTATTTTCAAGTGAAGCGAGAGAAATACAAGTGAGTAATCTCATTTGTATTTTTGAGAGAACGTAGAAAATTTACTAAGAGGAACATTTTCAAGTGAAGCG
>SDBU01003166.1_pt1 | contig 21133 bp, 16 predicted proteins | sample 2277071 | NCBI WGS metagenome assembly SDBU01 (sample SAMN10397929, study PRJNA504765) | marine sediment metagenome | isolation source: marine sediment core GS08_GC12, 126 cmbsf | place: Arctic Ocean: Gakkel Ridge, Loki's castle | collected 2008
TCAAGAACATGGGCATTGAGGAAGTCGTCACGGCTGCCCGATCGCCGTGGCAGAATCCGTACGTCGAGCGAATCGTCGGATCATTGCGCCGCGAGTGTTTGAACCATGTCATCATCTTGAACGAACGTCACCTGCGCCGCATTCTTCATTCTTATCTTGAGTACTATCACGAGCACCGAACACATCTTGCGCTGAATCGGAATTCGCCGATTGAACGAGAAGTCGAGGAGAGGGGCGAAGTGATCTCGATTCCAATGGTCGGTGGCTTGCATCATCGATATCGCCGCGCTGCGTAGTCGGTTTACGTCTTGCCAAGTATTCATGAACGACGCGACAGGTCTGCGCTGATCGCATGATTCTGTGGAGCACCTGTCAAACTGACCTCGAAACGACGATGACACTTGCTCGTTCACGGTCCAGATTCGTGCCGATCGACGATTGGTCTTTCGAAGAATGGTGCGGATGACGTTTCCGGTAGGGACAACCGGCGAAAAGGTTGTATTCTCCGATGGGTGAGAACAGCGCCTCCTTCATTGTGGTATCCCGCAAGTACCCCACAATTTTCTCCGAGATTTCGCCCTCTGGTGTCGCTCGGATAGCTGAGTGCAAATCCCTAAGAACAGGACTGCCATGCACCACGTTCTGGTCCACATCGTGGTTTCCAGGGACCGTCCAGACATTCGGCCATGAGCACCCGACCACCCCGCACAGTTTCTTCAACCACTTGCTTGCGGTCTCGTAGTTCTCGCGTTGCCCGGAATACGCCACGTCACCCGTCACCAGAATGCCCGTCGCCCCACCTACCCGGGCCACAATCTCAAGCTCCAGGTCTCGCTCGATCTCATGGCGCAGGTCGCAATCGACGTCGAGAGGCCCATCGTCGTGCCGAGGGCCAAAGTGTATGTCCGAAAGATGGATCAGCACAGTTGTGTCAGACGAGTGGTTGGACATCGAAAAACCTATCATCGCTCCAATCGGCCGCTAATCCAGGCTGGCCACTTGGCTGGTGCCCCGTACGTCCGCAAGCTTCGATCAGCTTGGCTCCACATGTAACTCTCCCGAAACAGGCGGTCAATCATCCTGGGTAGCGGCGCGGGCCGTCAGCTGGCGTCGGGCCTCCGTGTCACTGTGCTACCTGGTCCGTCGCCGCCGTCCCATCCATTTGCCTCAGCGCAGCAGTCTGAACCACATCGCGCGCTGGGGCTCGCCAGCCGGTCGCGCATGCGGCCCCGCAAGGGCTCGGACAGAAGCATCGAACGCAACTGCCACACTGGGACTCGGCATAGTCCATGCGACCGATTCAGACAGTGCGCATGCCAAGCCACGAGCGTCTCAAACAGTATAAACCAGCAGAGAGCCGTTGACAACCGCAACTCTTCGGAGATCATTGCCGGAATACCTCTTAGCGGGACAAGGAGGCTGCCGCACGATTGTCTGGATTATCGCTGCGGCCCGTCCTAAGGGCTAGCGTGGGAGGAACAGGATGGATGATCGGTGGTTGTCCGTTGACGAGATCTGCGCTCACCTCGGGATCACTCGGGACACCATTTACCGGTGGATCGATCGCAAGGGCATGCCCGCCCACCGGGTTGGCCGCCTCTGGAAGTTCAAGAAGGACGAAGTGGACGATTGGGTGCGCACGGGCGGTGCCGGCATGGGAAACCAGCCTGACCGCGACCACGAGAACGGGAGGTAGCGGACCGGCGGTCAGGTTACGAGGCTTTGGCAATGAGCAAACTCGAAGACCTTGTTAGTGGAGCCTGCGTTGAGGGGATCCTCCCGCGTGAGAGAGTCACCGTAGTCAGCACTCAGTGGTTTGGGGATTCGGTTCTGGAAGTCACTTATAAGGGCGCCGACGGCACCGTCGCCAACACTCTCCTTTACCGGGACGACGAGCCACGGCTTACGATCAGCGAGAAGACCCGGCCGTGGTCGTTCGACGCGCCAGGCGACGAGTTTCGGCTCGTTTCGGAGGCAACGCGGATTCGCCTCGCTGCGTTGTTCGACCCTCTCCTCGCCGTCCACACCTCCTTGGTTGAGCCGCTCCCGCATCAGATCCTCGCCGTTTATGAGCGGATGCTACCGAGGCAGCCCCTCCGCTTTCTTCTCGCGGACGACCCCGGCTCGGGCAAGACCATCATGGCTGGCCTGTTCATCAAGGAACTCATGGCCAGGGGCGACCTGGAACGCTGCCTGATCGTCGCACCCGGAAGCCTCGTGGAGCAATGGCAGGACGAGCTGGACCAGAAGTTTCAGCTTCCTTTCGAGATCGCCACCAACGACAAGCTGGAATCAGCTAGGACGGGCAATTGGTTCGCCGAGAACAGTCTCGCGATCGCTCGGCTGGATAAACTCAGCCGCAACGAGGATGTGCAAGAACGGATACGGGCGATACCGTGGGATCTCGTCGTTGTCGACGAGGCCCACAAGATGTCCGCCACATTCTACGGCAATGAGGTCAAGTACACCAAACGCTACCGTCTTGGCCAACTGCTTGCAGGGGCAACCCGCCATTTCCTCTTGATGACCGCCACGCCGCACAACGGTAAGGAAGAAGATTTCCAGTTGTTCATGGCATTGCTTGATGGTGATCGATTCGAGGGTCGACTGCGTGACGCCGCTCACGCGACGGACTGCAAGGATCTCATGCGCCGGCTGGTTAAGGAGCGCTTGCTCAGGTTTGACGGCACGCCACTGTTTCCAGAGCGCCGCGCCTATACCGTTGCTTACGATCTTTCCGACGGCGAAGCTCAGCTCTACAAAGATGTCACCGAGTACGTGCGCGAGGAGTTCAACCGAGTTGAGCAATTGGAAAACGACGGTCGCAAGGGTACCGTTGGGTTCGCTCTAACCATCCTGCAGCGTCGATTGGCTTCCTCTCCAGAAGCCATCTTCCAGAGCTTACGTCGGCGGAAGGAGCGATTGGAAAGCCGGCTCCGCGAGGCCAAGCTGCTGGCCCGTGGTGGTAAATCCGCCTTGCTGGAAACACTCCGTTTACGAGAGCTAGAAGAAACCGACCTTGATGTCCTTGAGGAAAGCGACGAAGCCACGGGCGAGGAGCTTGAAACGGCAGAGAACGAGGTCGTCGACGAGGCAACAGCCGCACGGACCATCGAAGAACTCGAAATCGAAATCGAGATTCTCAAACGGCTCGAAGAACAGGCGCAACGGGTTCGAAGGAGCGGCATCGACCGAAAGTGGGACGAGCTCTCGAAGCTGCTTCAGGATAACCCGGAGATGGTCGATTCGACGGGACACCGTCGCAAGCTCATTGTCTTCACCGAGCACCGAGACACCCTGACCTACCTTCGGGACCGTGTCGGCACCCTCCTGGGCCGCCCTGAAACCATCGTGACCATCCAGGGTGGCATGGGGCGGGACAAACGCCGGGCGACCGAGGAGTCGTTTAGACACGACCCCGACGTGCACATCCTGATCGCCACGGATGCGGCCGGTGAAGGCATCAACCTCCAACGTGCACACCTAATGGTCAACTACGACCTCCCCTGGAACCCGAACCGGCTCGAACAGCGTTTCGGCCGCATTCATCGCATCGGGCAGACTGAGGTTTGCCACCTCTGGAACCTAGTCGCCGACGAAACCCGCGAAGGCGATGTTTACAGGCGACTTTTGGAGAAACTCGACACACAGCGCCAAGCGCTAGGCGGCCGGGACAGCGTATTCGACGTACTTGGCCGGCTCTTCGAAGGGCAATCGCTTCGCCAGATGCTCATTGAAGCCATCCGCTACGGCGAGCAGCCTGAGGTCCGGGCCCGGTTGGAGCGTGCGATCGACAACGCAACCGACCGTGAGCACATCCGCAAGCTGCTCGACGAAGACGCGCTCGCCAGAGATTCCATGGACGCCCGGCGCGTGCAAGAACTGCGTGAAGACATGGAGCGTGCCGAGACCAAGCGACTCCAACCACATTTCATCGAAGCCTTCTTCATGGCAGCCTTTGAACGGCTCGGTGGAAGAATCGTCGCACGTGAGGAAGGTCGATACGAAGTCACTCGCGTTCCTGCTTCCGTCCGAAATCGTGATCGCCAAGTAGGGCACGGTGTGCCGGTGCTCACGCGATATGAACGCGTTACGTTCCACAAGGATCTGATCTACGTTGCTGGGCAGCCCATTGCGGCGTTCATCTGCCCTGGCCACCCGTTGCTTGATTCAGTAATCGACCTCGTCCTGGAGCAATACCGCGCCTTGCTTCGTCAGGGCACGGTTCTCATCGATCCGAACGACCCATCCGACTCGCCGAGGGCACTTTTCTACCTTGAGCACGCAGTCCGTGATGCCGTCCAGATGGCATCGAATGACCGCCGCGTCATCTCACGCGAGCTTCAGTTCGTCGAGCTCTCGGAATCCGGCGACATCTCAGCCGCTGGATCGGCACCGTATCTGGATTACAGGCCGGCCACGGACATCGAGCGCGAGCTTGTCCAGGCACAACTGGACCAGCCATGGCTCTCGCAGGATCTGGAACAGAAGGCGCTGGCCTTCGCGGCCCAGCACATTGTGCCCGAGCACTTGTCCGTTCTTCGAGGGCACCGAGATGAGTTCATCGACAAGTCAGCCCAAGCGGTTCGAACGCGACTGACCCGGGAAATCGCCTACTGGGATCATCGCGCCCAGGAGCTCAAGGCTCGTGAAGAGGCAGGCAAAACACCGCGAATTAACTCCACGATGGCCCGACAGCGGGCCGACGACCTCGAAGCACGGCTCAAGAAACGCCTCGAAAGGCTGGAACGCGAGAAGCAGCTCTCGCCGGCGCCACCCGTTGCTATCGGCGGCGCCATGATCATTCCCCAGGGCTTGCTCGATCGGCTGAACAACATCCCCGAAGAGGACCGCCACGTTTCGCCGGACGAACGTGACCGCATCGACAAACTTGCAGTCGCGGCAGTGATGGACGCCGAACGCCAGCTAGGCCGCAAACCGCACGAGATGGCCCACAACAATGAGGGCTATGACATCGAATCAACTGATCCGAACGAACCGGGCCGCCTGCGGTTCATCGAGGTCAAGGGTAAGGCCGTCGGCAAGAGCACCGTCACCGTTTCGGCCACGCAGATACGATACTGCTGCAATCAGCCAGAAAACTGGGTTCTTGCCGTCGTGCAAATCGATGGCGACGAAACGCACGAACCGCGGTATCTGTACGGGCCATTTGACCAGGCACCTGGATTTGCGGAAGTCGGCCGCAATCTCAATCTCCAGACTATTCTCAGCCAGGGAGAGGCCCCTCGATGACCTCGAGCAAACCATCCTCAAGCGGCCGCAAGCGTTCCGCTACTCCATTTTTCGATGTCGATGTCGGCCACACCGTCGTCAAGGCGTTGGAGGAGTTCGATTACACGCTCCCTGACTCCGCGACCCTCTTGAAGCAATTGCAGCACATCGAATACGGTTTGAGCGCCGAAGTTGAGTTTGCCGCGATTGCCTCGTGGCTCGGGCGCTGCTCGCTGGCGCACAGGCTCGACCAGGATCAGTTCTCGTCACCCGGAGTAGACGCTGAATGGAGAATTCCTGATCTGTTGTTGATTCTGGAACATCAAGGTGAAACCGTGCCTCTCCTCGTCGAAGTCAAGACAACTGCCAAGGAAACGCTAGCCTTTACGCCGGAGTATCTGAAGGGCCTTCGTCAATATGCGGATGCCGTTGGCTTGCCCTTGCTGATCGCGTGGCGTCCCCGGAGACTGGGGAAGTGGTGCCTTTTCGACCCAGAACTCGCAAGACCTGCCGGTCGAAAGCTCGTTCTCGACCTAGACACCCTCAAGAACGACCTCATGGGCTGGGTGCTGGGCGACTTCATGATCGTTCCCAAGGCTGGGGCCAGGTTTTCGATTCGGTTCGAGCTGCAAAGGCTCCCAACGCCAGCGAAAGACGCCGAGACAATTGAGGCCAAGCTGGCGGAGGTCTACTGGCAAGACGCGGCCGGCCACCGCACAGATGCGCCTCCGGATGGCGTACTCGTGACCGTTCTCTCGCGCTCAGAGCTGGTGAGCGAACGCGAAGGTAGTCGGTTGATTCAGTCTTGGATCTCCGGCGAAGACGGTACTTGCGCACAGGGGATTCTGAGAGCGACTGTTGCCTTTGCCATATCGGAAGAGGAGCGAATACACTGGCGCCCGGTTGCCAAGGACTTGGAGAACATTCTTTCACGGAACCAGCTGCTGAAAGATTTGAACGCGAATCTCGGAACGTTTGTTCAGTATGTGCTGTTCCAGGAGCCACACATGCTGCCGACTTTTGTGCCCGATTCCTGGAACAAGAAGGAGCCATGAGCACCAGGAAACCTATAGGAGCACCGTTGCGCGTCGGGACCAAGCTCAAGGAAAGTGAGTGCACAAGATGAGTTCACCCTGGAGTGATTTCAAAGTCGGAACTCCATCGACGAAAGATAATTGGGTTGAGCTCGATTGCTGTCCCCTCACGCGCGTGTTTCACGTGGCTCACAGCAAGGAAGCCTTGCGCGTTCTCGAGGATGGCCGAATCCGTTCCGGGCTAATCTATGATGAAAGTCGGCTCAACAAGAAGAGAACCTGTGTTTCCTGGGTATCGCCAAACCCGTGGGTCGATGGATCAATCTATGGACATGTGCAATTCAGCTTCGATTGGGGCGATTTGATCTCGGGTAAGACGATCTACTGGGTCGAAGCTCCGGTGACAGACAAACAACAAATAGTCCGCCTCCTGATCAGCGATGGTCCATTTGTTGACGAAGAGCTTGAGGAGTACGACGCGAGCCTTGGCGATGGCCCACTTTACCACGATACTGCATCCGACCGGTGGTACTACAACCACCCGCTTACGAATGAGTATATGATTCTGGCCGACTTGCCACTTGATGATTGCGTCGGCGTCACATTCTGTAACCATCATCCGAAGATCTGCAAGAAGAAATTCGAACACTGCGCCGACAAGAAGCGTCTGGGGCGGGAAGTTGGCGCCGAGGTTTTGGGGCGACTACTTGGAGCGGGCATGACGGATTGGGCAAGCAAGTTTGAGTCGGACACACACACAGGGGAAATTGATCCACGCGTGCTGGAGGCCCTACAAATCCTTCTTGGGCGTTTGTGTGCTGCTGATACCGCGACGGCAGAGCCGGCGTGTTCGGGTGCAACCTCGCTCTCACTCATCGGTTCGATGTGTTCAGCAGTAAGCTATGGTCAGGCGGGACGACTCAAGAATCTCGCTGGCTTCTTTTCATCGTCGGACCATATCAAGGAATCGTTCTGGACGTGCGCACAGAAGTTCTTCAAGGGACTGAAAGTGAGCGGCAAGTGACCTATCGAAAGAAACTAATCGAAGTGGCGTTGCCGCTGGAGGCGATCAACCGCGAGGCGGCGCGGGAGAAGTCAATTCGGCATGGGCATCCGTCCACGCTGCACCTGTGGTGGGCGCGGCGGCCGTTGGCGGCTTGTCGGGCTGTTCTGTTTACTTCGCTGGTGGATGATCCCGACTCGGACCCGAGGTTCGATGCTTATGGACCGGACGAACGTGAACACGCGGTCGGTGAGCGCCGGGCGGAGTTGTTCGACCTGATCGAAGAGCTGGTCAAGTGGGAGAACTCGAACAACCCGAAGATCATCAACCGTGCCCGGGCCGAGATCGCCTCATCCGTCGCCAGCCGCAAGATCGAGCTTGGCGAGCTGGACAAGGACACGATCGTCTTCGCGCCGGAAGGTAGCAAGCTGAAGGAGGGTGACAAGCGCCCGGACGGTCCGTTGGCCGAGGACCGCACAACCGCCTACCGTGTATCGTTGCGGCAATCCAAGCCAGACGTCGTCAATCACTTTCTCGCCAACTACGCGCCGCCGGTGCTGGACCCGTTCGCCGGTGGCGGTTCGATCCCGTTGGAGGCACAGCGCTTGGGCCTGCGGGCCTATGCCAGTGACCTCAACCCCGTGGCCGTGCTGATCAACAAGGCCCTGATCGAGATTCCGCCCAAGTTTGCCGGCATGCCGCCGGTCAATCCGGACTGGCAGTCGAAGTCGGCAGAGGAGAAGGCGGCGCGCACATGGAGCGGCGCCCAAGGCCTTGCCGACGACGTGCGCTATTACGGCAAGTGGATGCGCGACGAAGCCGAGAAACGCATCGGCCATCTGTATCCGAAGGTGGCGATCACGAAGGAAATGGCCAAGGACCGGCCCGACCTGAGCGACTATGTAGGCCGGGAGTTGACGGTGATCGCGTGGTTGTGGACGCGGACGGTGAAGTGTCCCAACCCTGGTTGCGGGCATCGTATGCCGATGGTGCGATCATTCTGGCTGAGCAAGAAGAAGGGCAAGGAAGCGTTTGCTGATCCGATCATCGATTCTCAGCGTGGCACGGTGACGTTCAAGATTCGCTTAGACGGATCACCGCCTGACGAGACTACCAATCGAACCATGGCACGCTGCCTTTTCTGTGGGAACGAGATCAAGAAACCACAGCTTCGCGAGACCGCCAGGCAACATGGCATGCAAGAGATACCGTTTGCGGTTGTCGTGGAGGGTACTCGTGGGCGTGTCTATCTTGAAGCCCCCGCTGCAGTGCTTCCGGCTTGCGAGCCACCGGATGCCCCAGAGATAAGGCAGCTAATCACGGACGACAAGCGCTGGTTCTCGCCGCCGCAATACGGACTGCCTACATTCCACGACCTTTTCACTCCCCGCCAGTTGACGGTGTTGGTGACGTTTTCGGATTTGGTGGGCGAGGCGCGAGCCCAGGTGCTGGCGGATGCTCGCGCGGTGGAGGCCTTCGCCGACCACCCCGCCCCGGACCAGCCCCTCCACCAATTGGGCACCGGCCCCCAAGCGTACGCCGACGCGATTGCAGCGTATTTGGCGCTAAGTTTTGGCAAGCTAACTGTATTCCACAACACCCTGGGACGTTGGCGGCCAAACGAAGGCAAGAGCGCACCAGCATTTGGTCGACAAGCCTTACCCATGGTCTGGGACTTTCCGGAGGTCAATCCATTTGCTGGGGCGGGCGGAGATTGGGTCGGCGTGATTGACGGCACGTGCGGCGTGTTATCTCGCGTTGCTCCGCTTGGTCATGGACGGGCCAATCAGGCCGACGCAATCAGCGCGTCCACCTATGACGGCGGTGCCGTCATTTCGTCGGATCCCCCGTATTACGACAACATTGGCTACGCCGATCTGAGCGACTTCTTCTATGTCTGGCTCCGACGGAGCATGCGCGAGATCTACCCGGGCCTGCTGACAACGATGCTCACGCCGAAATCCGACGAACTGATCGCCAGCCCGTCCCGGCACGGCGGAAGCAAGGCGAAGGCAGCGTCATTCTTTGAGGAAGGACTGGGCACCGCGATCGGACAGTGGCGACGGCACGGTCGCAGCGACCATCTGACCACGATCTTCTATGCGTTCAAGCAGACCGAGACGGACACTGCGGGTACGGCTTCTACTGGCTGGGAGACTTTCCTAGCAGGGGTCATCGCCCACGGCTACTCGATCACTGCCACTTGGCCCATGCGAACAGAATCGAACACGAGGCTAGTCGGAATGAATGTGAACGCCCTATCCTCGTCGATCGTCCTTGCCTGCAGACCTCGGAGCCCTGACGCACCGCTGGCAACTCGCCGGGAGTTCGCCGAAGCTTTGCGCGCCGAGCTGCCGGAAGCTATTCGCAACCTGCAGTCGGGTAACGTCGCACCGGTGGATCTGGCGCAGGCGTCGATCGGTCCCGGCATGGCGGCCTTCAGCGGCTACAGCAAGGTCGTCAATGCCGACGGCACGCCGATGTCGGTGCGCGAGGCGTTGCAACTGATCAACCAGGTGCTCGACGAAGCGCTCACCGAACAGGAATCCGACTTCGACGCCGATACGCGCTGGGCGCTGAAGTGGTTCGAGCAGTATGGCCAGACGGAGGCTCCGTTCGGCGATGCCGAGACGCTGGCCAAGGCCATGGCCGTCAGCGTGAGCGGCCTTGTCGATGCGGGGTTTCTTAAGGCGGGTGCTGGTAAGGTGCGCCTGCTCAAGCGCGAAGAACTAGATCCCAACTGGGATCCGGTCACCGACACGCGGTTGACCATCTGGGAGGTCACGCAATATCTTATCCTGCGCCTGGAGCAAGACGGCGAGAGTGGCGCGGCGGAGCTACTCCGACGAGTAGGCACCGGCCACGGCGAAACCGCCCGCGAGTTGGCCTATCGCCTGTATCAAACGTGCGAACGAAAGAAGTGGGCCGACCAAGCCCGCAGCTACAACGGTCTGGTCGTCTCCTGGCCGGAGATTGAACGACTGTCCCGCGAACGGCGTGCGGCGCCGGCTTCCCAGCGCGAATTGTTCGCTACGGAGGGTGAATGATGACCTTCAACCCGCAACAACCTTACAATGACCTGCCACCTCTTCCGCCAGCGGTGGATCTGGAAACCAAAGCCACACTGCGCGGAGCGATCGGTGCGAACAGGGCGCTGGCGGAGTTGAAGGGCGTGGGCGAACTGCTTCCGAACCAGTCGATTCTCGTGCATGCCGTCGCACTGCAGGAAGCCCGGTCCAGCTCGGAGATCGAAGGGATCGTGACGACCGACGACGCTTTGTACCGCGCACTGAGTGCGACTTCGGACGCCGATGATGACCCGCACGCCAAGGAGGTTCTGCGATACAGCGAGGCGCTTTGGCTTGGATTCGAGCGGATGAAATCGAATCGCCCGCTCTGCACCGGCCTGTACGAGGAGATCGTCAGGACGATCAAGAAGAACCTGGCCGGCGTCCGCAAGACAACCGGCACGCAGCTTCGCGACGTTCACACGGGTGCGGTTATTTATACGCCACCCGAAGGCGAGACCGTTCTGCGAGATAAGCTTGCGAATCTGGATCGGTACATCCATGCGGACGATGGGGTCGATCCGCTGATCAAGCTGGCGGCTATTCATTACCAGTTTGAGGCGATCCACCCCTTCGGTGACGGCAACGGTCGCACCGGACGGATCGTCAACATCCTTTACCTGGTCGCGCGGGGCTTGCTCGATTTGCCGGTCCTGTTCTTGAGCCGGTTCATTATCGAAAACAAGTCGACCTACTACGAACACTTGCAACGCGTGACCGAACAGCAGGCGTGGGAGCCGTGGGTGCTGTACATGTTGGAGGCGGTGGAGCAGACGGCACGACAATCACTGCGCCAAGTCGCGGACATCCGGGACCTGATGGAGGATTACGGCCAGCGGGTGCGACGGGCGCTTCCGAAAACCCACTCCAAGGAGCTGGTCGAGCAGCTATTCGATCGGCCGTACTGCAAGATCGGGTTCCTGGTCGATGCGGGTATCGCGAAGCGCCAGACGGCGTCGAGATACCTCCAGGAATTGGCCGATGCAGGCCTGCTTGACCTCGTAAAGATTGGCCGTGAAAGCATTTACGTTAACAGCGAGTTCCTCGAACTGCTGCGGAGACCTCCTGTCGATGGCATCGACATATCCAAGCAACGTGTCGAAAAACAATGAATTTATCGACACGTTCCGGGCACGTGTCGATTCCGTCGACGAGTAGGCGGCGTAGTCCCATAACTCTAACCGTCAGGGAAACCGGAAGTGGCAAAAAGTAATCGTGACAAGATCGGCGAGGCGCTGGAAGTTCTGCGTGACGGACTTTATCCGTTCATCGAGCGAGAACTGAAGGCGCATTTCGGCAAGGACTGGAAGAAGCAGGCCACCGACGACATGCGGCACACGCCGCGCGACAACGAATGGGACGCGTCGTTGCTGCTCAACGTCATGTGGAACCACTGGAACGTGGTCTTCCGTAATACGCTGGGGCATGGAGAACGCAGCCTGGTCAGCCTCACGCGTGACGTACGCAACGCGTGGGCGCATCAGAAGACGTTTTCGTCGGACGACACCTATCGCGCGCTAGACCAGATGTCGCAACTGCTGGCGTCCGTCAGCGCCGGCGAGCAGGCAGTTGAACTCGACAAGCAGAAGATGGAGGTGATGCGGCTGAAGCTGTCGGAGCAGACCCGCTCCGACGCCCGCAAGCGGGCCGGCGAAGCAACCGAGGGCAAGCCGGCGTCGGGGCTATCCCCTTGGCGCGACATCATCGAGCCGCATGACGACGTGGCTTCGGGCAACTATCAACAGGCGGAGTTCGCGGCCGACCTCTATCAGGTGTGGAAGGGTATCGCGATGCCCGAGTACGGTGATCCGGTAGAGTTCTTCCGGCGCACGTACCTGACCGAAGGCCTCAGAGACCTGCTGACCAACGCGATCAAGCGACTGGCCCACAAACAGGGCGATCCGGTCGTTGCACTGCAGACCAACTTTGGTGGCGGCAAGACGCACTCGATCCTCGCGCTGTATCACCTTTTCGATCCTGAGGTGAAGGGTGGTGATCTTCCGAACGTCGATGAACTGTTGGCCAAACTCGGTGTGAGTGAGCTGCCAAAGGTGCAGCGGGCCGTGCTGGTCGGTCAGTACGTCTCGCCGGGCAAGGTACACAAGATGCCCGACGGGACGAAGGTCAGCACGCTGTGGGGCGAGTTGGCATGGCAGCTCGGCGGCAAGAAGGGCTACAAGTTCGTCGAGGAAGCAGACAAGACGGGAACGAACCCGGGCGAAGGGTTGGTCGAGCTGTTCTTGTCGGTTGGGCCGTGCATGGTTCTGATCGACGAGTGGATCGCGTATGCGCGGCAGCTCTACGAGAAGCACGACCTGCCAGCCGGCAGCTTCGACACACAGTTCACGTTCGCACAGGCGCTGACTGAGGCCGCGGCGGCGGCGAAGCACGCGCTCATCGTGGTTAGCGTTCCATCCTCTGACATTGAGACGGGTGGACGGGCCGGGCGAGAAGCGTTGAACCGCCTGGAAAACGTCGTTGCGCGCAAGGATGCGCCGTGGCAGCCGGCGAGCGCGGAGGAAGGCTTCGAAATCGTACGGCGACGGTTGTTCAAGCCGATCGCCAGCGAAGATCTCTTCCGCGAGCGGGACAACGTCATTCGCACATTTATCGAGAACTATCGCGCCAATAGCAAGGAATTCCCCGTCGATGCAGGATCGGCCGAGTACGAGAAGCGGATGCGGTCGGCCTACCCCATCCACCCCGATGTGTTCGACCGTCTCTATCTCGACTGGTCAACGCTCGATCGCTTCCAGCGGACGCGTGGCGTGCTGCGTTTTATGGCGGCGGTGATACACGAACTCTGGGAGAAGCAGGATCGCAACTTGCTGATCCTGCCCGGCATGATCCCAATAGATGAGTCGGCCGTTCGCAAGGAGTTGACCCGTTATCTGGAACCCACCTGGTCGGCTGTGGTCGAAGCCGATGTGGACGGCCCGGACTCGACGCCCCTCGCCATTGATCGCGAGAACAGCACGCTTGGGCGCTACTCTGCGACACGACGCGTCGCACGGACCATTTTCCTCGGGACGGCACCGCTTCATGGCACGGCCAATCGCGGTAAGGGCATCCAGCAGATCAATCTGGGTTGCGTCCAGCCTGGCGAGAGCGTCAACACGTTCGGCGATGCGCTGCGCCGGCTTCAGAACAAGGCGACGTACCTCAACACCGACGGTGAGCTCACCTACTATGATACAGCGCAGAACATCAACCGAGACGCTGAATCACGGAAAGCAGGCTTCTCCGACGACGACGTGGCTTATGCGATTCGCGAAGCGTTGAAGAAACAGGAGAGTCGTCGCGGAGATTTCGCACGCGTCCATGCGTGCCCGCAATCGCCATCTGACGTGACCGATGATCGGGACGCCCGGTTAGTCATTCTCGGCCCGGAGTCCGAACATCTTGCCAACAAGGATGACAGCCCGGCCATCGACGCCGCGAAGGAACTGCTCGCATCGCGTGGCACGGGGCCGCGGATCTATCGCAATACGCTCGCGTTTGTTGCCGCCGACCGAACGCGACTGACGGAGCTTCAAGACGCGGTACGCTGGGCACTTGCGTGGGCTGCAATTGACAACAAGAAAGACGACTTGGACCTGAATCAATCCCAGATTCGCACTGTTGTTGCCAAACGACGCGAGTGGGAAGGCGTTGTAGAACAGCGAATCCCGGAGACGTACTGCTGGCTTATCGTCCCTGGGCAATCTGACCCGCATGCTGATGTCGAATGGCATGCGCGCCGGTTGTCCGGGCAGGAACCCCTGGCCGGGCGTGCCTCGAAAAAGATGCGGACGGACGAGTTGTTGATTCCACAGCTAGGAGCGGTCCGTCTCCGTATGGAACTCGACCGCGTTCCGCTCTGGCGGGGAGATGACGTGGAGGTGCGGCAGCTTGCGGAGGACTTTGCCCAGTATCTCTACCTGCCACGACTTACAGGCCCAGCCGTACTCATCGACGCAATCGCCGACGGCGTAAACCTGCTGACGTGGCGGAGCGAGGCCTTTGCGTATGCCGAATCGAAGAGCGATGAAGGTCGGTATGCCGGGCTACGCTGCGGCGAGAATGTACGTCCAGTTCTTGATGGGTCGGCGTTGCTTGTGAAAGGGGATGTCGCTGCTGCCCAGAGAGAACGGGATGTGGCAAAGCAGCAAGGCGTTTCTGGTGAGCCGGGGGATGGTCCGATCGGTGCGGAGTCCGGCGCCACAGCCGCACCGACCACAACTGGAGATGCTGGTGACGCTGTATCGACGGAGCCGGCAGCACCGCGGCGATTCTACGGATCGGTCGCTCTCGACTCGAAACGCCTCGGAAGAGACGCAGGACGTATTGCCGAAGAGGTCGTGGCCCATTTGGCCGGTATCAAAGGCGCGCAGGTTCGGATCACGCTGGAGATCGAAGCCGACGTCCCTGAAGGCGTTGATCATGCCATCGTACGGGCAGTCAGCGAGAACTGCCGGACGCTGAGCTTCAATTCCCACGGGTTTGAGCGAGAGTGAGGTAGGTGTCCCGACATCAGGCGAATGGGTTGGGATTCGTCGAGGCGAGGAGTGGTACAGCAAATCCGTCCGATTCCCAGCTTTTGCTCCGGGCAAACGCAGCGTCGCCGGGACGCGATGCCGGTTCCCCCCGCCCCATCTCGCCCGAATGTTCGTCATCCGTTAGGGTATTTCTACCCCGATTTGCCAGGAAGTAGCCAGGAGGTCCAGAGGAACGCTCGTAACCTCTTATCCCACAATAGGTTACAATGGAGGCGGGGGGAATCGAAGCTCCGACCCCGAGTGGCGGAACCGCCGAAACACTGTGTTTACAGGGGTTTGCGCGCATCCAGGGTGACATCCGATAACATCTATTGACATCGATTGACACCCATTTGCCAGGAACCAGCCAGGAAGTGACCATTCATTGACATGGGGGAGAAAGGCCCTGATACGGAAGGGTCTACGGGCAATCTCGCCCGGCGCAGAATTCGGTGGACCAACACAGCCGCGGGTCACGGATAATCGATGACATTCTTCGGTCCGCACGCTGGTCGACTTGGTCCGAAAGGGCGCGCGCGTCTTCGCAGTGGTGGGTTGCAGCCATGTTATCAGGCAGGAATTGATGCTTCGGGCATTGCTCGGAACGTGAGTAGTAGTGTTTCTCGCGACGATCGCGTTGATGCCCCCGATCGCCCGCATCCGCTTCGCCGCGGATGTTCAACAACACAAACTATCTATGGAGACCATGAAATGATGATGCGACTAAGTCTGCTGGGGATCGCCGCGGTGCTGGCAGCGTTGGGCTTCGTTGTCACTAACGGCTTTGCGCAGGACACTAAGCACTGGTATTGCAGCATGTGCCGTGACGATGGGAGCACTCTGGTCGTTCACGGCCACAGACGCACAGGCCGGACGTGGTGATGGCCCGATCATCTATGTGAGGAGCCAGGACCTGTTCTACGATTCCATCGTCACCGCCGATCCGCTGCCGCCGCGCGGACCATTTCAGCAGCTTGAGATGGGTGGGCCGTCACCCAGCGGCTTGCAGACCCAATACGGCCCGGGGGACCCCGGCTACCGGGGCGGACGGTGGTGGGTGGACGTGAACGGCAACGGCGAGATGGACGAGGACGACCATTATTTCTCGTGTCCACTGTTAGGCCCGGGTCGGGAAAACCCGTGACGCGGGTTGACGATGGCTAAGCGGAGACCACGGGGGCAGAGTCCAGGCTCTGCCCCCTGGGATCCACCGCTGAGGAGAGAGGACCTCAGGCGTAAATCCCCAGGAGCGTATGGTATCTAGTGGCCGTCTTGTAAGGATTAACGGTATGGAGAACAATGCCCCGCGGTTTCTCAGTGGGGCATGGCGGCGAGGGCATTGCTTTTGCTCGCCACCGGCACGGTCTTCGTCAATCGGCGAAGGGCGGGTGATGCACGTGCGGTCATGTGGGAAAACGGCAGGGTAACGAATCCGGGGACACTCGGCGGTGACACGAACCCTTCGAGGATCAAGGACGCCTGCCGGGTCGTAAGCCCGTCGGACACAGACCCGGGCGGTCGTGTCTTCGACCGCCGTTCCCGGGGTCGCACTGGGAGAATGATGTCATGACGGACTCGGGCGCTCCGCCGAGCCGTGAACAAAACGGTTGACGCCTTCTCAGACGGCTACCTACTGCGAGGACTTGGAGAGTGCGTGCGAACAAGACCACGGACGGCTATGGGGCGTCTCCCTATGTGGTCCGGTCCTGCTCATTGATCCAGCGACTCGTGCAGCCATAGCAAATCGCGCGGACGCTCCGTGGTGCAGATACCGCCGTGACACCAGTAGGTACGTTGTGATCCGATGGACGTGGCACGGATTGATGCTGCGCCGACACGGCGAACAGCGTGGTTCCGAAGGCGAGATCGGGGGGATTCTCGTCCCTGCGCCTTCGAAGGGCGGTGAGATGAGCACGAAGCACAGCGAGAAAAGCCGTTTCCACTTGAACCGTGCAGCCTGCTTGCGTACGATGGCGGATTGAAGCATGATAAATGGGAAATCGGCTCAATGGAAGCCCGTCAACAAGGTTCGGCTGCCAGCCCTCGGCGGATGCGGATTCTGACGGTCGAGCTTGACGGGGAAGCGGTAATCGGCCAAAACGACTTGAGTGTGCAGCGCAATAACGTACCGGGAGCTGCGCGATGTCCCTCACGATGGTCTTATCAGTGTGTGCGGTCGTGATTTCGTTCACCTCGCTGTGCATTTCAACCTACTTCGCATCGTGGGACCGCGCACGGATCAAGGCCCGAAGCACCTTTTTCCCGTCCCGCAATCGAGACGAGGACGAGCTTCCCGCCGAACACCCGATCCTGCAAATTGAGATCGCAAATCACGGGAGGAGGCCGGTGAAGCTGGAGTCGATGCTCGTAAAATACGCAGACGGCTCTTCGGCATTCTGTGCCGAGACCCTCTGGGACACTGATAAGCACGGGCAGTACCGGATCGGGGAGAATGGTGTCTACCGCCACACGATCGATCCAGATCACGACAGTTTTCTTAACTCCGAAGCGGGCAGCAAGGCCGTGGACATTTTCTTTGAAGATACCCTAGAGCATTTCCCGTTTCTGTGTTCCGCGCCGCAGGCTTTGGCCCGCGCGGTTTCTCGCTGTTCGATGTGCCGCGAAGGGCGGTGGACCCGGCATACGAAAACGGGAAATGCTCTAGGGCGAAAGTACGTGGTGCGGGGTCTGAGGGATAATCTTGCGGCATACGTTCAGGCGGCATCCGAATATCCGTATTAGCATGGGTTCATCACGCCGGGTGCGAGTTCGACGAGCGGCGAATGAAATGTCGAAGCTGAACCAAGGGGGCTATCGTCGGCATCCCCTCGTCATTACTGGCCTTGATGCCTGCGTTCGGCGAAAGCCGGTAAATGGGGAATCCCGTTCAATTGGGTTCACCGTGCATCGATGCGGGCGATAACACCGCTACACAGGCTCTCGTCGATCTGGACGGCAACCCGCGTATCGTTGACGGTGACGGCGACGGAACACCGGTTGTTGATATGGGCGCATACGAGTTCCAGGGCGTAGACGCAATCCCCACGGAACCCGAATTGGGCATGGTGATCATGACGATGCTTGCGCTGACGGCGGGGACGGTGGTCTGCATGTGGCGGCGTGTGATGCCCGATCGATCGGATTCAAGCCACCTTCGGCGGTGGCGTGACGGAGAATGTCGTGAACAACCGCGCCGGTTCCCCGACACGATTATCACCTTGGCCCAAGTAAGCACGTCGTGATCCGCTTAGCGCCTTCCCTGGGTGCTTGGGCTTCGGTCTCGAAGAATCTGACCCCTACACTTTGGAGCCTGGCCTTGTCGTTCAGCAGTGATCGCAGTATACTCCGCAGCGAAGCTTTAACCCGGCGTTTCGAGTCTTGTGTCAGCAGCAAAGGGAAACGAGATTGGATATCAACTTCGAGTGCAAGAAGTGCCGCAGGGTCTTTGACTGCGATGTCGGTGCCGTATCAGTGTCAGAACGTACTATGCGACCCGTGTTTGAAAACAAGATCAGGTGCCCCGCTTGCGGTGAACTGACCGACGCAACACTAGACCCGTGACGGAGATGAGTGCCGCGCCTGTGGCAACACGCTGAGGCGCTCGTTGGGTGGAAGGAACAGAATGCGTGATCTGGAAGAGCGAGCAGATAGGGCGCTGACCGTTTTCTCTGAAGCAGTGCCGGTCTGGAAGATGATTGCTGGATCGCTGAAGTGTTTTTCTGGCCTGGACCTTGGCACGGTGTCACAGGATGAACGAGAGAAAATCGAAGGCGACCTGTCTCAAGTCAACGGCGTTTTCTCCCTGTACTCACTGGAATCCCCAGAGGACTACAAGACAATGGCGTATTCGCACCAGTTCGAGGTATTGGCCATTGTGGCGTCGCTTTGCGAATCCATCCTTGGGAAGCCACGTTGACCGATGCGAGTTCGGAAGGCTGGAGTGGTAGTCTACCCGAGGCAAGCCGACGACCGATCTTGGAGATAACCCAGCTAGCTTTGTTGAATCAAGGGATGCCTGCGGCAGCAAGACGAAGAAAGTCATGAGGCGACGTTGGTCCCCTTATCCGTCCGGCGGTCGCAGCAAGCTAGTATCGTCCCGTTGCGACTCCGTGAGACCAGGCAGATTCCCAGTCCAGGGTTGAGATGTGACCCTTGACCATCGACTCCTGGGAACGAGCGTCCCCATAGCCTTGCCGGGTGGAGCGGGAAGTGAGGCTAGCATGGCGGCAACTAACTGGAACTGTTTCTTGCACGCGCCTAACAGCTCATTGGGTGTGTCTCCCAGATTCTTCTCGGCCCGCTCGAAGCACTCCGCCAGGGCGTTGAAAACTTCGTGTAATCGCGGAAGAAGGGTAAACAGGCCGTGAACCACGTGGTCCTTGTGGTCTTTGTGGAAAATGCCGTAGAGTGATTGGAGGTATGTCAGAATCTGCGGCACAGCCCTTTCCGCAGCGTTAGTGCTATCAAGCGCGGGCAGAAGATCGATTGCCTGAGTGATCGGGCTCGACCAAGCATCAGGGTCCTCTTCAATCTGGCGGATGTCACGGGCAATTCTCCTTCTGGCCTCATCGGCGCCACGTGCGGTCAACTCAATTTCGATGGTCCGCACATCCTGAACGTCGAATGGTACTCGCTCCCTCTTGCTTATTAGCTGGATAGTGGGTCTCGTCTTGGCATGGCGGATAGCCAGTTCGTAGAAGACGTTTGGGTTGCCTCAGGTCAGATCGGCAATCACGAGGTCGTCGTTCAACAAACGTTCGATGATCTCGAATCGAACCATGCGTTTCGCGCCGTAGTCGGCTCGGAGTGGCTCGGTGTACCCACACTCTGTGACTGCAGGTTTGACGATGAGTTCGAGGACGTCATCGGAGTGTTTGCGGACATCGCTACCTTCCTCCCCAATGGGACCGACGAAGAAACACGTCTTCTGCGGTGAGCTCGTCACGATGGGAGAGATTGTAACCATCGCGTGGCCCTCTACGCAAGGAGTAGCTCGGAAATGCCTCCGATCGGCGACCATAATCCGGGTGTACCAGGCTCAATCGCTTGACCGGCCACACCTTCCGCTCGTTCGTCGTCAACGTACTACTCGACCGGGCCGCCAGCCTCGCGTACTCGCCAAATGAACTCGGTTCCATCGTCGTTGAAGTACTTCGGACTTTCGTTTTCTCTCCTTGGGCCTATCCCTGGGAACCAGATTAGCTATCCGAGAATCGGCTGGTTCGCTGAATCAAGGGATGCCTTCGGCAGCGAGACGAAGAAAATCATGGGGCGGGGCTGTTTTCCGCATACCAGGTCCCCCCTGCGCCACTACACGAATGTCGAATCCAGTGCGAGTGTCCCCCGGTGGAACGGAACCTCGATATCGTGAGCCCCAACCTGCCCTTCTGTGTCTGGCGATTCCTCAGTGCGCCGTTCGATTCTGAGTCAGGATACGCCCGATCCTGGACAACCGGGTCACGCCTGATTGACTCGGATTCGAGCCACCTTCGGCTTTGGCGGGACGGAAAATGTCATGGGCGTGGTTCCCTGATTCCGGTGTATCCCTGGCAACCAAAGAGAGAAGCCGATCAATGATAGTCTTCCTGGGCGTGGTTTGCCGGTCGGTCTCGAAGAACGCGGGCTTGTTCCCTTTGGCGTCTGGCCTTGTAGCCTAGCCTTGGTCGCAGTACAATCCCCTTCAGTTCTCAGTGCGACTTTAACTCGCTCTCGTGGAATGGGGTATGCAAAGGCGTCCTCGGTCACAACGATATGCGAACTACGATGATCTACACGCACGTCCTGAACGGCAATGGTCGCGCGGTACGAACGGCCGTGGACAGCAAAGGGCGCTGGCGCATTATTCGGGCACCATATAAGATGCCCGGACGCGGCGCGGACCGGTCAGACGGCCACGAACAATGGCGGGCACGCGATTCCCGCTCGAATCGAGAGGCTTCACGTGGTATGATGATGATCGAAAGCTCGGTAAATGGAGAATCCCAGTTAAACAGTAAGTGGTTTGCATGAGTATGAGACCTCGGCCTGAAGGGTAAGAAACTAGTAACTGTCCCGAATTCCTGGCAGTTAAATGTTGACGTGGCGGGAGAGTACATCATGATCAGCTTGAAAAACATGGTTGTTGTGATACTGGTTGCCTGGGTTTATCTGGCCAGCGCTGCAGAATCTGGGGAATGGGGTCCCGCCGCCATCGATCTTTTCTCCAATGAAAACCTCGAAGAGTGCAAGGTCAACAGGGATTGTCCAGACGAACGCGAATTCTGTCGCAAGGCATACGGA
>SDBU01003167.1_pt1 | contig 21129 bp, 22 predicted proteins | sample 2277071 | NCBI WGS metagenome assembly SDBU01 (sample SAMN10397929, study PRJNA504765) | marine sediment metagenome | isolation source: marine sediment core GS08_GC12, 126 cmbsf | place: Arctic Ocean: Gakkel Ridge, Loki's castle | collected 2008
TACCTATAGTTGGTGATGTGAAGATTGTCCTAAAGGCATTAAACAAACTGATTAGTTCTGCCGGACGTGTTGATTGGATTCGTCAGCTTGATGAGTGGCGAAACGAGCATCCGTCAACAAAGATTAGAGATAGCGAAGAGCTGTTACCTCAGTATGTTGTTCGCCAGATATACGAGGCGACCAAAGGTGAGGCTATTATTACTACTGGCGTTGGGCAGAACCAGATGTGGGCAGCTCAGTATTACTGGTATAATAAACCAAACAGCCTCATTTCATCAGGTGGGCTGGGAACTATGGGCTTTGGCCTGCCCGCAGCTATTGGAGCTAAGATAGGTTGCCCTGATACCACCGTTTGGTGTATTGATGGTGACGGGAGCTTCCAGATGACAATTCAAGAACTAGCTACCATAGTTCAGGAAAAACTGGCAGTGAAGATAGCTATCATGAATAATGGTTATCTGGGAATGGTGAGGCAATGGCAGGAATTGTTCTATAGCAAACGATATGTAGCCACCCCGCTGAGTGGTCCCGATTTTGTGAAAATTGCTGAAGCTTATGGAATCTCTGGATTAAGGGTTAAAGACAAAATAGCGGTAGTCCCGGCTATTGAACAGGCAATGGAATATCAAGGTCCGTTCTTAATAGATTTTATGATTGAACCGGAGGAAAATGTTTATCCCATGGTTCAACCAGGAGCGTCTCTAGCCGAATTAATTGAAGAGCCTAAAAAAGAGGTAACATCATGGTTGCAAAAAAGCACACGCTAATCGCCCTGGTAGAGGATAAGCCCGGAGTGCTCAACCGAATGGCAAGCCTTTTCAGAAGGCGAGGCTTCAATATTGAAAGTATTGCCGTGGGGCATAGTGAGCTACCCCATTTATCACGAATGACTATTGTCGTCGGTGGGACAACTACAATGGTGGAGCAGGTTAGGAAGCAGTTGGATAAAGTCATAGATGTGGTCAAGGTGTCCGATATTACCGGAGATGAGATTGTTGCTCGGGAACTGGCATTGATTAAAGTAAGAGCTACTTCTTCTACCCGAAGTGAGATTATTCAGATTGTGGATATATTTAGAGCAAATATAATAGATGTCGCCTCTGATTCGGTAACAATCGAGATTACCGGGGACGAGGAGAAAATTAATTCCCTGCTGAACCTGCTTCGTAGCTTTGGCATTAAGGAGATAACCAGGACTGGCCGTATAGCTATGACTCGAGGAAGCTCGGCACCGATACAAGTAGAAGAAAAGTTAGCTAAGACTCAGGGCAAGAGATAAAAAACAGCCCAATAAAATGGAAGGAGATGGTAAATCATGGCTAAGATATACTATGACAGTGATTGCAACCTAGCTTTACTTGAGGGAAAGGTAGTTGGTATTATAGGTTATGGCAGCCAGGGACATGCCCACGCTCAAAACCTCAGGGATAGCGGCTGCCAGGTGATAGTAGCCACAGGTACTAAAGGAAGCCCGACTTGGAAAAGTGCCAAAGATGCTGGCTTTAAGGTACTAACAGCAGCAGAGGCTGCCAAAGAAGCTGATATTGTTGTAATGCTGGCTCCTGATACCCTGCACCGGACTATTTACTACGAGTCTGTTGAAAAAGGGCTAGCCCCAGGCAATACCCTGATGTTTGCTCATGGCTTTAATATCCATTATGGGCAAATTGTTCCCCCATCCAACATTGATGTTACTATGATAGCTCCTAAGTGTCCCGGTCATATGCTGAGGCAACTCTATACTGAAAAGAAAGGACCCCCAGCAATAGTTGCCGTTCATCAGGATGTTTCAGGTAAGGCACTGGGTATAGCCTTGGCTTATGCTAAGGGTATTGGCTGTTCCCGGGCTGGGGTTATTGAAACTACCTTCGCTGAAGAGACAGAGACCGACCTCTTCGGTGAGCAGACGGTATTATGCGGGGGAATCAGCTCCTTGATAAAGGCTGGGTTTGAGACACTGGTTGAGGCTGGTTATCAGCCGGAGATAGCCTACTTTGAAATCCTCCACGAGCTTAAGCTTATCATTGACCTGATTTATCAGGGAGGCTTGAGTTATATGCGCTATTCAGTCAGTGATACCGCTGAGTATGGCGATTATACTCGGGGACCCCGAGTCATTGATGATATGGTCAAGGACGAGATGGCACAAATCCTGGCTGAGATTCAGGATGGCAGCTTTGCCAAAGAGTGGATTCTGGAAAACCAGGCTGGACGCCCGGTTTATAATGCCCTAAAGCGTCAGGATGAGGAACACCTCATTGAAATTGTGGGCAAAGAGCTGCGTCAGATGATGCCGTGGTTGAAGGGTAAGTAAGTAACTTAATCTGAAATAAGCAGAAATTGTTAGTATTAAAAATAAAGAGGGCGATGTACTATTGAGACATTACAGCGGATTTACTCTTACTGGGAGGAATAAACTCATCCTTAGAAGCCCCTCTCTTAAAGGAGAGAGGGGAATCATGGGGTTGGTAAAAAAGGAATTATCGACTTATTGAGAAATCACTCACTAGAGTGTTATCTTTCCCAGGGAGGATACCGTGAACAAAGTAACTATATTTGATACCACATTGCGGGATGGGGAGCAGGCAGCAGGGGGGACACTTAATATCCAGGAGAAACTGGAGATAGCCAGGCAACTGGAAAAACTTGGCGTAGATGTTATTGAAGCTGGCTTTCCAGTAACGTCACCTGGTGATTTTGAGGCGGTAAGCCTTATTGCCAAGGAGGTTCGCACGCCGGTAATCTGTGTGCTAACCCATGCCAATCTTGCCGCCGTGGACCAGAGCTGGGAAGCGGTCAAAGGGGCTGAACGGCCACGTATCCATATAGTTCTCTCATCTTCAGATATACACCTGTTTTATCAACTGAGGAAGAGCCGTGAGGAAATTCTGCAGATGTCTTGTGATACGGTGGTGCGGGCCAAGAAGTATTGTGATGATGTCGAGTTCTCCGCAATGGATGCCAGTCGGACTGAGCCCGAATATATATACCAAATCTTAGAAGCAGTTATTGACGCTGGCGCCACCACAGTCAATATCCCTGATACCGTGGGCTATGCTATCCCTGACGAGTTTGGCGACCTTATTGAGGGAGTCTTCAAGAATGTACCAAATATCGACCGCGCCGTTGTTAGCATTCATTGCCATAATGACCTTGGTTTGGCAGTGGCTAATAGCCTGGAGGCACTCAAACGAGGAGCCAGGCAGGTGGAGTGTACCATTAACGGTATTGGTGAAAGGGCAGGTAATGCCTCTCTTGAAGAAGTTGTAATGGCCATCAGGACTCGTAAAGACTTTTTTGACTTGACTGCCAATATTGATACTAGACAAATCTATAAGACCAGCCGACTGGTAAGCGAGCTAACCGGTTTTCCGGTTCAGCCTAACAAGGCTATTGTTGGGGCTAATGCCTTCCGTCACTCCTCAGGTCTTCATATAGACGGTGTCATCAAGATGCCACTCACCTTTGAAATAATGGATCCTAAATTGGTAGGCATTCCCTCCAGCAGCCTAGTGCTGGGCAAGACTAGTGGACGGCATGCCTTTAGGGAGCGGCTGGCAGAACTAGGCTATAGCCTGTCCGAAGAAGACTTCAACAAGGCATTTGCTGCTTTTAAGGAGCTGGCTGATAAGAAGAAGGAGATTACCGATAGGGATATTGAATCCTTAGTCGCTGAGGAGCGGCGTACTGTGTCTGAGGTCTATCATCTCGACCGCCTTCAGATATCCTGTGGAGACAGAGGTATTCCCACTGCCGCAGTTAGGCTTACTGGCCCTGATGGTCAAGTTCTAGCTGATGCTGCCCTGGGAACAGGCCCCGTTGATGCTGTATATAAAGCAATTAACCGGCTGGTGGGTGTGCCTAATAAGCTTACTGAATTCACGGTTAAATCAGTAACTGAAGGTATTGACGCTATCGGTGAGGTACTGGTAAGGATAGAGAGCGATGGGATAACCTACACCGGGCGAGGTGCTGATACTGATATTATAGTCGCCAGCGCCAAAGCTTATATGAATGCCCTTAATAGATTACTAACCATCAGAAAAATAGCTAAGTAGCTTTTAGCTGCTCTACTATAGTAATATATATTATTCCTCCTTCAGCTTATTTAATAAGGGTCTATTTTAAAGTTAATTTTCTGACCTCTAAAGAAAGGAAACTACATTGACTTTAGCTGAAAAGATACTGGCTGCCCATTGTGGCATAAAAGAGGTACGTCCTGGCGAATTCATAAATGTCAAAGTCGACTTGATTCTAGCCAATGATATTACCGCTCCTATTGCCATAACTGAGTTTCGGAGACTAGGGATTGATAAGGTCTTTGACCCCAAAAGAATAGTGATGGTGCCCGACCATTTTGTGCCTAACAAGGACATTGCTTCTGCCGAGCAGGCAAAGCTGATGCGAGAGTTTTGTTATGAACAAGGGACAATATACTTTGAAGTGGGACAGATGGGTATTGAGCATGTTCTTTTACCGGAGCAAGGCTTGGTGCTGCCTGGAGATGTAGTTATTGGAGCTGATTCCCACACCTGCACCTACGGTGCTCTGGGTGCCTTCGCCACTGGTATGGGGTCAACTGATATTGCCTCAGCAATGGCAACCGGGGACATCTGGATGAAGGTGCCACCCACAATCAAGTTGGTTTACCACGGCAGTCTGGGGGAGTGGGTGGGTGGCAAGGACCTAATTCTATATACCATCGGCAATATTGGCGTTGATGGAGCACTTTATTCGGCAATAGAATTTACCGGTGAGGTAATATACGCCCTATCCATGGATAACCGATTTACCATGGCTAATATGGCTATTGAAGCTGGGGCTAAAGCTGGCCTTTTCCATGTAGATAATAAAACGCAACTTTACATAAAATCAAGAGCCGAGCGCCCATATTTAGTATATGAACCGGATAACGACGCTGAATACTCGCAGGTCATTGAATATGATGTTTCAGCCCTTGAGCCTCAGGTCGCCTTGCCTCATTCACCAGCTAACACCAAGCCAGTGAGCCAGTTGGATAATATAGAAATTCATCAAGCAGTAATTGGTAGCTGCACCAACGGTCGAATTGAAGATTTACGGCTGGCTGCCCAGATATTAAAAAGGAGAAAGGTGCACCCCAAGGTGCGATGCATTATTATCCCTGGTTCGCAGCAAGTATACCTTGACGCCTTAGCCGAAGGACTACTAGCAACTTTTATCAACGCTGGAGCTGTAGTTAGCACTCCGACCTGTGGACCCTGCCTTGGTGGTTATATGGGGGTTCTAGCTGATGGCGAAAGGTGTATCTCAACTACCAACCGTAACTTTGTCGGCAGGATGGGCAGCCTTAAATCAGAAGTCTATCTCTCTAATCCAGCCATCGCCGCCGCTAGCGCTATAAAGGGTAAAATCACCAGCCCCAAAGAAATCCTAGGCTAAGACACGAACGAGAGTTTATCTCCCCAGGCGCTGCATAAAATTCCGACCCCTCTTTATTGTAATCTACCTGTTTTTTGTCTATACTGGACATAAAGAGGAGTTACGGATAAAGATTTTCCCATCTGAAACTATCAGCCTAAATCTCCTTAATTAAAAAATTATCAAAGGAGGCGCGAAATGGACATCGGGCAAAATATCGAGGAGCTTCAGAAAGTTTCAGACTATCGCCTGATTCGCAAAAACTTTAAAGGGGCAGCTATCGGCAGCATCATCTTCGGTGTGATAGCCATGGTAATGGGGTTTGGCTCCGCCGAAGGGGACCTGGGTAGCATGATACTGGCGTTAATTGGCATCTTTCTGCTGGCAGAAGGCATCTGGCTACTCAGGACATCTAACCCTAAAGGTATGATTGTAGATGGAATAGCCCTTTGTATTCTGGGAATATGGAACATTGTTGTGGGACTTGCCGGGGAGGCACGGTGGGCCGTCATACTAGGTATCTTCCAGATGTACTGGGGATTTCAGAGCTTCCGACGATACGGCCGCTTCTCAGGCATTTCTCCTCAGAAGCCGAGTGAGCAGGCAGTAAAACAGGTTGATGACATAGTAAAGTCGGTAACCAAGACAAAACCCGCTGAATCTGAGGCTATCATTGAGCTTGCCATTCGCAATAAGCCGTGGAAAGGGCAACTCACCGGAGACGTTGGCATCTTCGTTGCCGTATCTGGCGACGATGTTCTTTTTGCCCGTAAGGATGAAGTAAACTTTATTCGCCAGGGCATGGCAGCGCCGAAGAAACCTCAAAAGATTTCTGCCCATATCGGCACGAGAACCTTTAACGGAACGATATCTGCTGAATCAATGGAGAGATATGAAACCTGGAAGGGCACCACCAAAGCCCGACCTGAAGCCAGGGCTGAAACCAGACCAGAAGTCACCAAAGAAACCATAGCTGGAATAGCTGAAGTCTCATCCAAATCAAGGCTTACTACTACTTTGCTTGCTTTCTTGGCACCTTTGGCGCTCACCGATTTTATCTCGGAAAAATAAAAACGGCGGTTATAATGCTTATCCTGACTATTTCGGGATGGGTAACTTTGGCATTTGAGTTTGGTTACATATTCCTGGTACCTGTATATATCTGGGCACTTGTTGACTTAATATTCGCCGTTTCAGGGAAGATGAAGGACAAAGAAGGCAACCTGATTAAAAACTGGCAGAGCTAGAACAGGTGGTGATATATGGCAAAGACTCGTAAATCGTGGCAGGAAAAACTGGCGGATAGTAAAGGTCTGCCTAAAGTGGCAGAAATCACTGATAAAATGAGCAAGAGGTGGGGCACTGGTACGGTGGCTATTCCCGCCCCAATAGAAGTAGATGAAATTATGAACAAAGTCCCCAGAGGTAAACTTATTACCATAAATCAAATTCGTGCTTTCATTGCCCAAAAACACGGGGCTACTATCGGTTGCCCGATGACTACTGGAATATTTGCTAATATTGCGGCTCGGGCTGCTGAAGAAGCCGCCGCTGAAGGCAAGCAAGATATTACCCCATACTGGCGGACACTGAAGTCTAAAGGGGAACTCAACCCTAAATACCCCGGCGGTGTAGAAGCCCAGACTGCCCATCTGATAGAAGAAGGGCATACTATTGATTGGGGCAAAACCAAAAAGAAACCAAAAGTAAAAGATTTTGAGAAGGCTTTGGTGGAGTTGTAGGGAGGATGGATTACTAGCCCAGAGGAGGAAAACGAACATATGGAGGATTGCATAACAATCCAGGGTGTTACCATAATTGAAGATTGCCAGAAGAAACTAGCTAAGTTTTGCCGGGATGATGCCAGCTACGAAGGTTATGATAAGAAAAAAATTAATGAAGATAATTGGTTGACAAAGGAAGATATACAATTAGCCAACTTCATGGGGGCACGAATGGGCCCTTCAGTAATTCAGTCTGTGGTCAACAGAACCAAAACAATTAACTTGGCTTTGGAGCATGTTCCGGCTGGGCTAGAACTATCCAATAATGGTGTGCCGTGGGTAGCTCTTGAGAATTTGTTTAGGGCTGCGTTAGGCCCGCACATTCGTGCAGCAAGAGCTACCAAAATTCTCCATAAGAAGCGGCCAGACCTAATTCCGATTCTTGATAGTGTGGTGGTTTCATATTGCCAATCTGTAAATCGACATTCCAGTCGAGACGAAGCCTCAATGATGGTTGAATGTGTGCGAACAATCAAAACCGATATTGAAAGAAACCTTGATACATTTAGAGGACTGATAGCATCAACCAATCTAAAAATAACCGTTGTTCGGGCTCACGATATTCTTGTTTGGGCCTATTCTGGGGAATATCAAAATAAGTTTGGTGTTCCTCCGTTATGGCAGCGTTAAAGTAAGGTACATTAGAGAGGTATGTATTATGTTAAAAGGTAAGGTTCACAAATACGGGGCGGATGTTAATACCGATGTGATTATTCCGGCTCGGTATCTGAGTCTGTCTGAGCCGGCAGAGCTGGCTGAGCATTGCATGGAAGATATAGATAAGGAGTTTGTCAAGAAGGTTAAGCGCGGAGATATAATCATGGCAACCACCAACTTCGGCTGCGGTTCTTCGCGGGAACATGCTCCTCTGGCTATTAAAGGAGCGGGCATCTCCTGCGTCATTGCTAAAAGCTTTGCCCGTATCTTCTTCCGCAATGCCATAAACATCGGGCTACCACTGGTGGAGTGCGATGATGCAGTGGATAATACTGAGGCCGGTGACTTACTTAAGGTTGACCTTTTCAGCGGTAAAATTAAAAACCTGACTAATAATACGGAGTTCACCGCCAAGCCTTATCCTGATTTTATGGCTGAGCTTATTTCAGCCGGCGGACTCATTGAGCATACTAAGAAAAGACTGGCTAAAAGGGGGATTTAGGTGCAATTTAAGCTAGCGGTTCTACCCGGTGATGGTGTTGGTCCTGAGGTTACTGCCGAAGCAATCAAAGTCCTGCAGGCAGTAGGCAGTAAGTTCGGGCATAATTTTAACTTACATTACGGACTGGTTGGCGGAATAGCCATTGATGAGACGGGGGTTCCCTTACCCGACGACACCCTGAAACTGTGCAAGAAGAGCGATGCAGTACTGCTGGGTGCTGTGGGTGGTCCCAAGTGGGATGACCCCAAAGCCAAGGTTCGCCCTGAAGACGGTCTGCTGGCACTAAGGAAGAAACTGGGACTATTTGCCAATCTACGACCGGTGAAAGTCCTGCCTACACTCGTTGACTCCACTAATCTGAAACCGGAGGTTATCGACGGAGTAGATTTCATCTTCGTCCGTGAGCTTACCGGAGGGCTTTACTTTGGTCGACCCAAGAGGCAGTGGCGGACATCACGAGGCAGACGGGCTGTTGATACAATGGCTTACTCAGAGCAGGAAATTGAACGTATCGTTCGGGTTGGCTTTGAACTGGCACGAACTCGGCGTAAAAAATTGATCTCAGTGGATAAAGCTAATGTATTACAATCATCCCGCTTGTGGCGGCAGGTGGCTATGGAGGTGGCTGAAGACTATCCTGATGTGGAACTGGAGCATATGCTGGTGGATGCCTGCGCTATGCGGCTAATCCAAAATCCTACATATTTGGATGTTCTGGTTACTGAAAATACCTTTGGTGATATTCTCACCGATGAGGCATCAATGCTGGCTGGCTCAATGGGGATGCTAGCTTCAGCCAGCCTGGCTGGTGTGCCGCAGGAAGGGATAAAAATTTTTGGTATGTATGAACCCATTCATGGCAGTGCTCCTCGCCGTGCCGGGTTGAATATGGTTAACCCCATTGCCACCATCCTTAGTGTAGCTATGATGCTGCGCTATTCTCTGGGCTTGATAACAGAGGCACAGTTAATTGAGACAGCAATTAATAAAGTCTTGGATGAAGGCTATCGCACCTATTATATAATGGGCGAAGGTAAGATAAAGGTGGGGACGAAGGAGATGGGGGATTTGATTGTTGGGAAGGTGGGAGGTTAAAAATTGTCATCGGTTCAGCTTTATGATACGACACTGCGGGATGGGTCACAGCGAGAGGGAGTTTCCTTCTCGGTGGTTGACAAGTTACATATTGCTCAAAAACTTGATGAACTGGGCATCCACTATATAGAAGGTGGCTGGCCTGGCTCCAATCCCAAGGATGTTGAGTTCTTTAATAAGGCTCAAAACTTATTCCTTTCCCAGTCTAAACTGGTTGCCTTCGGCAGCACCAGACGACCCAACATTAAAGCAGAAGAGGATACCAACCTTCTGGCTCTGGCTAGCGCTGGGGTCAAGGTAGCTACCATTGTTGGTAAAAGCTCAGGTTTCCAGGTTACCCAGGTGCTTGAAACCACCTTAGACGAAAACCTTAATATGATTGCCGACTCAATAAGGTATCTCAAGACAAGAGGGCTTGCCGTTTTCTTTGACGCTGAACATTTCTTCGACGGCTTTGAGTCTAATCCTGACTATGCCCTGCGTTGCTTGAAAGCTGCTGAAGAAGCCGGAGCTGATTGTCTGGTGCTGTGTGATACTAATGGCGGCACACTGCCCAGTGAGGTAACAGCAGCTACTGAGGCAGCTAAGAGAATAACTGCGGTGCCATTAGGCATTCATGCTCACAATGACAGCGAATTAGCCGTAGCTAATACCCTGGCTGCAGTCAGTGCCGGGGTTAGTCAGGTTCAAGGCACCATCAATGGTTATGGTGAGCGTTGTGGCAATGCCAACCTTTGCTCTATTATTCCAGACTTGAAACTCAAGGTAGGCATTGATTGCATTACCGATGCCCAATTAGTCAAGTTAACCGAGGTCTCACGCTATGTAAGCGAGGTGGCTAATCTCATTCATGATAACTTCCTGGCTTACGTCGGCTCCAGCGCCTTTGGGCATAAGGGTGGATTTCATGTTTCCGCCATAAGCAAGTGGGCGGATAGCTACCAGCATATAGACCCAGCTAAAGTGGGTAATCAGCCACGAGTGCTGGTATCCGAACTATCAGGGAAGAAAAATATCATATACAAGGCGAAGGAGCTGGGCTTGGACCTACCCCTGCGAGGTAAGGAAGCACAGAAGTTATTAGACCAGGTCAAGTCACTGGAGAGTCGTGGCTTCCAGTATGACCATGCCGAAGCATCCTTTGAGCTACTGGTACACCGGGCTAAGCCAGATTATCAACCGCCCTTTGAACTGGTTGATTTTATGGTAGTAATAGAGAAGAAAAGGCGTCCGGCTACCAGAAAGAACCTGGAGGAGATGCTAGCCGAGGCAACGGTCAAGGTAAGGGTAGGCAAGGAAATAATGCATACCGCAGCCGAGGGCAATGGCCCGGTAAATGCTTTAGATGAGGCACTGCGCAAGGCCTTATTGCAGTTCTATCCCAGCCTATCCCAGGTAAAATTGGTTGATTATAAGGTTCGTATCCTTGAAGAAAGCACCGGCACCGAGTCTCAGGTTCGTGTCCTTATTGAATCCAGCGATGGCATCAACGAGTGGCGAACGGTAGGTAGCTCAACCAATATCATAGAGGCTAGCTGGCTGGCTCTGGCCGACAGCCTAGAATACTGGCTGTTGAAACAGAAAATAGCCCATTAGCTAAAAAGTTGACAACTTTCAAGGAAATTAGTCCTGGTCTTGACATCTCCATATTTGAGGCATAAGATTGCCATAAATAAAACATGGAGGTGACATAAGATGGATGCGCCAGTAACTTTCACAGTAGAATATCCGGAGGAACTTTCTCGTGGCCTGGTCGTGCTGAAGGCACTCTTTGACTGGCTTTATGTAGGTATTCCCCATGGAATCTGCCTTTGCGTATATGGAATCGGAGTAGGCATAGCACTCTTTATCTCTTTCTGGGCCATCCTATTCACTGGAAAATTTCCCAGGGGTATGTTTGATTTTGTTGTAGGGTATATGCGCTGGTCTATTCGGGTCGGCGCTTATATGAACCTCCTGCGGGATGAATACCCGCCTTTCAACGGTAGAGAAGAATAAGAGTTACGAGAAATCAGAGAAATAACTACACGCTAGTGGGGAGAATTCAGTCTAACTGGGCAATAGGATAGTGCAAAATGTCCTTTAGATGGCGCATTCTTGCTTTCCTAATAGCAGCAGGAGGTGGGGCTCTTGGTGTAGTGGGAGCAATAATGCAAGAGTGGTCATATGCTTCTCCCTTGGTTGCCTTTGTAGCAGCTCCCATGATAGAGGAGGTTATGAAACCTTCTGGGGTTTATCTTCTTCTGGTGCGGTGGCCAAAGGCACTCACCAGCAGGATATATACCGCCTTGCTAGCTGCTGTTGGCGGTCTTTCCTTTGCCATAGTTGAAAACATCATTTATCTACAATTCTATTTTCCTGAGCATACCCAGACCCTGGTAGTGTTTCGCTACAGCGCTTGTCTCATAGTGCACGTGGTCTGCAGCTTCATCTTTGGCTTTGGAATCAACCAAAAACTGCTGGCTTCGGTTAGGGGAGAGATTCCCTTTCTGAAGGGCAATAAGCAATTCTTCTTTATTCCTATGATTCTCCACAGCCTGTTCAATATCATGGCTGTACTAGTTCAAAGTAGGCTGGGTGTGTAGATTTAACACGGCTTACCCACCGGCATTATATATAAAGGCTGGTATTGCTCATCCAGCCGCAGTACCTTTCTGACCTGTTCATCATCAAAGGCACCGATGGCTACCGTAGCCAAGCCAAGAGCGGTAGCCTGAAGATAAATATTCTGCCCAGTGTGCCCTACTTCCATATGGACATATCTTTCAGTTCTAGCGCCATATCGCCTACGTGTCCGCTCATAAATGGCACAAATAATTATATCTATCGGGGCTTGATAAATAAATTCCTGATCTAATGCTGCTCCGGCTAACTCTACTCTTACATCCCCCTTATGGTGCAAGGTTAATGAGTGGTCTTCCAGGTTATAGTGGTATATACCATCACCTATTTCCTCAACACAGTTAACGCCGCAAACAATAAAAACTTCCAGCGGGTAAGTAGCTCCGGCACTAGGACTAGCTCTAAGTCCCCGTGAAGCATCGGTGCTGCCCTGTGCTGCCCATAGGACTTGTGATAACTGTGACCGGGAGAGAGGTTCAGGAGTAAAGTCTCTTACTGACCTTCTTCGGGCGATAGCCTCTTCCAGTGACACACTGCCCTTTTGGCGTGGTGGAGACAGATAAATTGGTGCTGGCTGACCTGTGTCCATATCTACTTATTCTTAGTCCAGAAGTCCATACTGAGGTATTTCCAACCACCGTCAGCCAGTATAACCACAATGTTGCCCTCGTCCATTTCACTGGCAACCTTAACCGCCTGGTGGACGGCGGCTCCCGAAGATAAGCCAGCAAAAATTCCTTCCTTATCCAGCAACTGCCTCGTAGCTATAGCTGCTTGCTGACTGGTAACAAAAGCCCGTTCGTCAATAAGGCTTAAATCCAGAAAAGGCGGCAAATTCTCAAGCCCTTCAAGGCATTTCAATCCCTGAATACTATCGCCGGGAGGCGGTTCTACTCCAATCACCTTAACATCAGGATACCGCTCTCTCAGTCTCCGGCTAATTCCAACTATAGTTCCTCCGGTACCAATACCAGCAACGAAGGCATCAACTCGGTCGTAGGGAAAGTCGTCCATTATCTCAACAGCGGTAGTCTCATAATGAGTCAAGGGATTAGCTGGATTGGAGAACTGGTCAGGCATAAAATATCTATGGTCTTGAGCAGCCAGTTCCTTTACCTTATCAATAGCCGCCCCCATCGCCAAAGTCCCATCAGTCAAAATAAGCCTAGCCTTATAAATTCTGAGCAGTTGTCGCCTCTCCAGGCTCATATTATCAGGCATAACAATAGTAACTTTATAACCTTTCTTATGCCCCAGCCAAGCCAAAGCTATCCCGGTATTGCCGCTGGTGGCTTCAACAATTATCCTATCCTTAGTTAGCTCCCCACTCTGCTCCGCCTTTTCTATCATATATTTTGCTACCCTGTCCTTGATACTGGCACTGCCTCCGAGGTTCTGCCCTTCCAGCTTGGCCAGGATTTTCACCTTCCTATTGGGGCTGATTTGAGTCATTTCCACCAATGGTGTATGCCCTATGGATTCAACAGCGTTTTTGAAATACATCTTTTTACCCCTTAATTACCCCCATAGGTATTGTTTTGGCAACCTTATGGGAGATACCTACCTTATCAGTTATATTAACTACCTCAGATACATCTTTATAGGCTTCTGAAGCCTCTTCAGCCAGCGAACCTACGCTACCTGTCCTCACTATAATTCCCCTGGTTGCTAGCCTTTTGGCAATATCAACACCTTTCAGGCTGCGCTTAGCCGCCGAGCGACTCTGTACCCTGCCGGCACCGTGGCAGGTAGAACCAAAGGACTCCTTCATAGCCGTCTCTGTGCCCAAAGCCACATAGGAACAGCGCCCCATATCTCCGGGAATGAGAACTGGCTGCCCTATATTCCGGTAAATATCGGGAATATCAGGGTGTCCCGCCGGGAAGGCTCTGGTTGCTCCTTTGCGGTGGACACAAAGGGTTTGTTTTTCGCCATCAATGGTGTATTCCTCTATCTTAGCGATATTATGACATACATCGTAAATCTGCTCCAAACCCAGTTCTTTCTGACTCTTACCAAAGACCTTAATGAAAGACTCTCTAGTCCAGTGAGTTATGCACTGTCGATTAGTCCAGGCGTAATTAGCGGCACATGCCATAGCTGCCAGGTAGTCTTTCCCCTCTGGAGATTGCAGAGGGGCACAGGCAAGCTGGCGGTCAGGTAAACTAATACCATACTTCTTCACCGCCTCACCCATCAAGGCTACATAATCAGTGCAGACTTGGTGTCCAAAGCCCCGGGAACCGGTATGAATCGAGACCAGCACCTGACCTAAATCATCAATACCCATAGCTTTAGCGGCATCCCGGTCATAGATTTCGTCCACCACCTCTACCTCCAGAAAGTGATTGCCCGAACCCAGAGTTCCCAGCTGTGGGATGCCACGCTTTTTAGCCTTACTACTTACCTTATCCGGGTTAGCCCTCTTCATGCAGCCTGACTCTTCAGTAACTACAATATCCCTAGCCTCACCATAACCCTTTTCTACCGCCCACTGACTGCCCTTTGTCAGGACTTTATCCAGTTCTTTTTCACTCACCCTTATCTTGCCTTTAGACCCTACTCCTGAAGGGATGTTGGCAAAAAGCTCGGCAATAAGTTGTTCAATCTTAGGTCTTACCTCGTCCTCGGTGAGGTTGGTTCGTAAAAGTCGCACACCACAATTAATATCAAAGCCAACGCCACCGGGTGATATTACTCCATCTTTCATCCTGGTAGCAGCTACCCCACCAATGGGAAAGCCATAGCCCCAGTGAATATCAGGCATAGCCAGCGAACGACCCACAATGCCGGGCAGGAAAGCCACGTTAGCTACCTGCTGGAAAACCTGCTCCTGCCAGATATGGTCAATCATAGACTCGCTGGCAAAAATTAAACCCGGCACCAGCATCCCCGCCTTATAGTTCCGCGGAATCTCCCAGCGGTAGTCGTCTATCTTCTTTACTACTTCTTGCCACGGCGCCGTCATCTTCACCCCTACTAAATATCAAATAATACCTGAACCTTACAGCCATCATCCCTATCAACCTTTAGCATATGATAGGTGGCTGCCTTGATTCCTGTTTTTAGTTTATGCTTTGAGTTATCTATTTTCTCCCCATAGCTTCTAGCGTTGAGCTGAATATTGATTAGCCTGGTAATATCAAACCTCTTGAAGATAATATTCTCAACATCAAATAGATAAATGAGCTCGTTTAACCATCCTACCAGCAGACTCTCCTCATCAGGAGCTGTCACCTCTATATCTCGGTAAAGAACCTCGTCCACATCGTCAAGCTCGGTTATCAGGCTGAACATAGCTTTAGCCGCATTAGCAAACGCTTGTCCTACATTAGTCCCATAGGCTATAATGCCAATATCAGCAGTGTGGTTTACGATTTCAAAATCCTTTTCCATGTGGATAAATTATACCATTAGCTGCCATAAACATAAACTATGCACCTGAGTAACTTGGCGCCGTATTGACGATGCTCTATCATAATTATGAGCATATGTTCATATCCTGTTATTTTAGATTGTGAAGAGGCCCCGGTTATGACGATTAAACAAAATTTTCAAAAAAATATTGAGTGAACTGCCCCAAAAGGTTGAATTAGTAGTCGCCGCCAAAACAAGACAGCCTGAAGATGCCGAGCAGTTAGTGAAAGAGATTTCACGGCTTCAAAATATAAAAGTAATGGGGCTAATGACTATGGGGCCTCGTTTCGGCAACCCTGAAGATTCAATGCCCTTTTTGTGGAAACCAGAAAAATCTTTGACAAGATTAAGCGGCTTGATTTACCTAATGTAGATATGCGATACCTTTCTACTATAGGAGTGTCAAACTCGTATAAAATCGCCATAGGGGAAGGGGCAAATGTAGTAAAAATAGGAACCAAGATATTTGGAGAAAGAAGTTACAGATAAAAATAAATAATAAGGTAGATACCAAGTCAGGAGGATTTATATAAATGGTAACTGACCAACAAGTAACAGAGAGTTTGAAAGAGGTGCTAGTTCCTGGGGTAATGCGTAGCCTGGTAAGGCTGAATTTGATTCGTGAGACTCTGGTCTCTGACCAAAAGATCAGCATTACCCTGGCTTCAACGGCTTTGAGTCCAGAGGCTCAGGAGTGGGTCGTAACTAAGATAAAGGCAGTTGTGGGGAAACTGCCTGAGGTAAATGAGGTAGAGGTAGAATTTACCGAAGCTAAGCCAACGGAAATAAATCAGATTGACCACATTATTGCTGTAATGAGCGGCAAAGGAGGGGTGGGTAAATCACTGATAGCCAGTCTTACTGCGGTTGCTCTCAACCGTCAGGGTTATGAGATAGGGGTACTGGATGCTGACATTACCGGTCCCAGTATACCTAAAATGTTTGGCATTACTGCTCGACCTGGTGGCAGTGATAGTGGAATTCTACCGGTGACATCAAAGTCAGGGATTGAAATTATGTCCATCAATCTGCTCTTACCCAGTGAGAATGCCGCTGTTATCTGGCGTGGTCCCCTCATCTCCAAAGCGATCACGCAGTTCTGGGAAGAAGTGCTCTGGGGCAAACTGGATTGCCTGGTAGTAGACCTGCCCCCGGGCACGGCTGATGCTTCCCTTACCGTGATGCAAACACTTCCTATATCCGGAATAATTATTGTCTTCACCCCCCAGGATTTAACCACTATGATAGTTAGAAAAACAGTGAATATGGCTCAGAAAATGGGCACGCCCATCTTAGGCGTGGTAGAAAATATGAGTTATTTGTATATACCTGAGATAGATAAAAGGATTAAACTCTTTGGCAAAAGCAAGGGGGAGAAAATGGCACAAATAGCTAATGCTCCTCTTCTAGGACAGTTACCCCTAGACCCCGAACTGGCTAAATTGTGTGATGAAGGGGCTATTGAACGCTACAACTCTGATGCTTTTACAGCTATGTCCCAGACCCTTATCCAGACACTGTTTAAGGTTTCGTAGAAGATTGACTCTCCCAGCTCATAAATTTTAAAGAAGACAGCCACCTATCCCTCGGTAAGTTCACACTACTGTTCAACCTACTGCAATTTGCTATACTTTTCGCTTTCACTTGCTTATTTCGTTAGTCAAACTGTTAGTTGCCCAACCACACTCGTAAAATTTTAACAAAATTTAAACACCAATTTTATGAGTATTTTATTCCACGGCCTTAATATATAGGTAACAAGATTAAAAATAATTAAGACAAGGAGGAAATAAAATGATTAAAACTATTCTCAGGTTTGAAAACGATATGGTGGTAGTCTTTGATAAAGATGGAGAACAAATCCCTGAATATCAAGGGCAATATGAGCAAGTAAAGGGAAGCATCTTAAGAGATGCTCCAACAGATGCAATATTTACTCACGGTTTTACCGATTCCGGAGAATTACAAAAAATCCTCAGAGGGGAATGGTAAACCATTCCCCTTTCTCTCACACCCGTGCTATCTCTACTATAAACCCCATTGTCCACAAATTATTTCGCCTAGCCCGACACGGCTGTGTCGGGCTAATCTAACTCCTCTTGACCACTTAATCTGCCTCTAATAGCTAACCCCCCAACCTAAAGTTTAATCTATTTAAAATGACTGCTGGCATTTTTTGTCCTTTTATGCTACAATTAGCATAAAAGTATTTGTTGGAGTCAAAACATATGGTGTACACGACTACCAGAAGCGATACCACGGCTCTTGAGTTACTTTTGGAGAAAGTCTATCGGCACAGTGGATATAATTTCCGTGAATACAAACATGGAATGGTAACTCGCCGTTTGCAAAGGAGACTTCATGCCACCGTGTCACAAACATACTTGGACTACATAGAGTTTCTGGACACCCATCCCGAAGAGTATCACCGACTTGCCGAAGACCTCACCATAAAGGTGAGCGGTTTCTTCAGGAATCCGTACACCTTTCATCAGCTAAACAGATTGGTTTTACCAGAATTGGTGGCATATAAAAGAAAACAGAGGGAGCAGAGACTCAGGATATGGAGCACTGCCTGTGCCCATGGCGAAGAGCCATACTCCATAGCCATCCAACTTGCCAAATTCCTAGGACACGAGATAAGGGATTTTGATATATCAATCTACGCTACTGATATTAGCCGTCAGGCTCTGAGAGAGGCACGGTGGGGGATATACCCTCCAAAAGATATAGAGAGTTTGCCGCCGGCTATCCGTGAAGGTTACTTCACCCACAATGGTCAATACTATGAGGTCATAGCTGATATCAAGCGCATGCTCCGCTTTTCTTACTTTGACCTGACCTCAACCATAGGACATCCCTTTGTCAACCTGGACTGCATATTCTGCTGTAATGTGCTTATCTACTGGCAGCCTCAGCTCCAGGATAAGGTACTTAATATGCTGTATAACTCACTGGCCACCCCCGGCTATCTAATTCTAGGTGAGGTGGAAACCCCAACAAATAGTCTGCGGGGGAAGTTAGAGTGCCTTGATATCAAGGCAAAGATATACAAGAAGAATGTCGGGACTAATTGAGAGTATAGCACGGGGTTTTGGCCCCACTTAGAATTACGAAGGAGGTAAGAAATGAAGGAGCAAGCAAAAGCAGCAACAGTTATCGACGCCATGATTGATGGGGTTACTATCACTGACATGCAGGGAAGAATAACTGACTTTAATCGAGCAGCAATTGAGCAATTTGGCTATGAAAAAGACGAGGCAATCGGGGAAGTCCCGGCGGGACTATTCATAATGGAAAAGGATCGCCCCAGGTTCTTTGAAGCAATAAAAGAATTGCTTTCTGGCAAGCCCATAGCGGCTTCTGATTATCTGGTTAAACATAAAGATGGAACAGAATTCCCGGTAAGCGTTAGCCTCTCTGTTTTGAGGGATACCGAGGGCAGACCAAGTGCAATAGTTGCTGCTACTAGGGACGTCACCGAGCGCAAGCGGATGGAGCAGGAAATACAAGATAAAAATGAGCAACTGGAGGCGCAGAACGAAGAGCTTAGGGCTGCCAACGAAGAACTACAAGCTACCGAGGAGGAATTGCGCGCTACCAACGAAGAGCTACAGGCAGCCAATGAGGAGCTAAGAGAGACCCAGGAGCAGCTAATTCGCTCCGAGAAGCTGGCGGCGATAGGGCAACTGGCGGGAGGGGTGGGACACGAGCTCAGAAACCCCTTGGGTGCCATCAAGAATGCCGTTTACTATGTAAAAGGGAAGGTAGCAAAGAGTGAGCTAGGGCAGAAAGAACCACGAGTTATGGAATTTCTCGACATTATGGACGATGAGATAAACTCATCCAATAAAATCATCAGCGACCTTCTCGGGTTTTCCCGGGTGGGCAAGCCATCGGTCTCGGCGACCCGAATAGAGAAAGTGATTGAGGACGCCCTCTCCCATATAGTCATCCCGGAGAACATTGAGCTGACTAAAAAGCTAGATGCCGACCTGCCAGAGGTTGAGATAGACCCTGGCCAGGTTCAACAGGTATTGGTAAATATAATTATGAATGCTGTGCAGGCGATACCTGAAGGGGGCAAGCTAACAATAGATGCCAAGCAGAGAGATAAATTCCTGGAGGTGGAGATTGCTGATACTGGCTGTGGGATACCTCAGGAAGCTGTAGATAAAATCTTTGACCCCCTGTTTACCACTAAGGCTAAGGGTATTGGCTTAGGTCTGGCGGTATGCAAGGCAATCATTGACCGGCACGAAGGAAACATAGAGGTAGAGAGCGAGGTAGGAAAGGGAACCACCTTTAAAATTAATCTGCCGCTGAGGGTGGAATAGGCTTTATAAAAGAGCAACATAGGAGATAAATAATGGAAAAAACTAATATTCTAGTGGTTGATGACCTTCGAAGCATACGCCTGACCCTAGGCGGGATACTTGAGGACAAGGGGCATAATGTGGTCACTGTGGAGAACGGCTACCAGGCTATTGAGGCGGTGAAAAGAACTGACTTTGATGCCATCTTTATGGATATAAAGATGCCAGGAATAAATGGGGTTCAAACCTTCAGAGAGGTTAGGAAGATAGACCCTAAGGCAACGGTAATTATGATGACTGCCTACTCGGTGGAGGATTTGGTGAAGGATGCTCTTGAGGAGGGAGCCTATGCCATTATCTATAAACCGTTTGATATGGATAGAATTATTGCTCTCATTGAAAAGTTACTTAGTGAGAAAGTCCTCATACTAGTAGTTGACGACCAATTTAGCGACAGGGAAACCCTCAAGACAATACTGGAGGATAAGGGGTACCGGGTGGCTACTGCCAAGGACGGGGCTGAGGCTATTGAGATGGTGAAGAGCAGGCACTATGACATCATCTTTTTGGATGTAAAGCTACCAGACATAGACGGGGTTCAAGTCTTTGAGCAGGTTAAGGAAATTGATCCGAAAGCAGCGGTAATTATGATGACCGGCTATTCTGTAGAGGATTTAATAAAAAGAGCAGTAGGCAAGGGAGCTTATACCAGCATATACAAGCCTTTTGATATGAAAAAGGTTATAGGACTGGTGGAAGAGATATGCGGACAGAAGAGGGCATAGAACTAAGAACTGCCAATATCTTGCTAGTGGAGGATGAGATTGGTATGAGAACAACCTTGTGCGCCATTCTGGAAGATGCTGGGTATAGAGTTACCGGGTTGGAGAAGGGAGCTGAAGCTTTGGAGATGATAAAGAGTCGCCTCTTTAATGTCGTTATTACGGATATAAGGTTACCTGATGTCGATGGAATGCAGATATTGGAGCTAGCCAAGGAAACAAACCCCGAAGTGACGGTGATTATGATGACCGGCTATGCCAGCCTAGAGACAGCGGTGGAAGCGGTTAATGAGGGAGCCTATGCCTATTTTGTCAAGCCGGTCAACATGGATGAGATGAAAACCACCATCGTCAATGCCCTCAGGCAGCAAAGGCTCTCCCGTGAGAATAAAAGGTTGGTAGATAACTTACAGCGGTCTAACAAGCTACTGTTTGAAGCCAATGAAGAATTGCAGATTGAAATCACCGAACGCAAGCGGGCGGAGCAGGAACTTCAGGAAAAGAATGAGCAACTGGATACCCAGAATGAGGAGCTCCAGGCAACCGAGAAGAAA
>SDBU01003168.1_pt1 | contig 21129 bp, 18 predicted proteins | sample 2277071 | NCBI WGS metagenome assembly SDBU01 (sample SAMN10397929, study PRJNA504765) | marine sediment metagenome | isolation source: marine sediment core GS08_GC12, 126 cmbsf | place: Arctic Ocean: Gakkel Ridge, Loki's castle | collected 2008
AATATAAATATTCCTCCAGCTAAAGGCATTGAAATAAAAACTAAAAGCTGTAAAACTTTCAGATACGCTTCTCTTAATCTTGGTAAATTTTCCTGCAATTTTGAATAAGCAGGAAATATTACTGGAGAAATAGCATTAACCACTTCTGTGGATGGCGCGTTTGAAAATCTATAAGCTACCTGATAAAAACCCAAAGCCGTTATACCTAACACTTTCCCAACAAAAAGGTCATCTCCCTGAAGGATAAAAAAACCAATAATACTTGAAATAAAAATCCATTTCCCGAAGTTAAATAATTCTTTTATTTTCGAAATATTAAAATAAAAATTAGGCCGATAAGGATGAATAATATAAGAAGCTATAAGTTTAACTAAAACGCCTGCTAAAAATCCAAAAACTAAGGCCCAAACACTGTGATAGACAACAGCAATACTGACAGCCACAATAAAATCACTAATTGTTCCAGCCATATTATAAATAAAATATTTATGAAACTCAAATTCTTTCTGGAAGTAAAGAATGCCAATATTACTTAATCCTTGGATAATAATAGCAAGACCAACAACTCTCAAAATCAATTCTGCATCAGGAATTTCAAAAAAAATCGCTACATAAGGAGCAGAAAAAAATAAAATTGAAGCCAGTAATATTCCCCTTATCACCTGGACTGTCCAGGCTGTATTTAAATACTCTTTTATATTCTCTTTTTTTTGAATCAATGCCTGTTGGAAACCAGTTTGAGAGAAAGTATCTAAAGCTGATATAGCTATAACAGCAATACCAAAAAGTCCAAAATCATCAGGTGCTAATAAACGAGCTAAAATAATTGTTCTTATTAAACGAAGAAATTGATCGATAAACCTAAAATTTAAAACCCAGAAAACTCCTTTTACTGTACGCTTTTGAAGTCCTTTATCAACAATAAAAAAACTCTTTGCCCTATCTTTAATTTTTTTTAAATTTAAATTTTTAATATGCATCTTTCTTTTAATTCAACTGATACCATTGATAAGTTTCTTTAAGGCCTTGTTCTAATTTATATTCCGGATTCCAGCCCAGTTCTTTTTGGGCTTTAGAAAAATCAAGACAGCTTCTTCTTTCCTCCCCTGGCTGAGCAGAACAATAAATACTTTTCAATCCTTTGTCTGTTATATGATTAATCTTTTGAAAAATATCATTAACTGAAGTCTCTTGAGCAGTACCAATATTAAAAATTCCGGTTTTATCCTTTTCAAGAGCCAAAAGATTTGCTTTTATTGCGTCTTTAATAAAAACATAATCCCTTGTCTGCTGGCCATCGCCATTAATAATTAGATCTTTTCCTAAAAATACTCTATCGAAAAAGATTGCTATGACCCCAGCCTCAGCATTAGGATTTTGTTTTGGCCCATAAACATTAGAAAAACGTAAAGCAACAAAAGGTAGATTAAAATTCTGGAAATAACAATATAAATAATTTTCAACCGCTAACTTGCAAAAACCATAAGGCGAACGAGGATTAGCAACTTGTTTTTCACTCGTAGGGATAGTATCTGTTTCTCCGTAAATAGCGCCACCAGTAGAAGCAAAAATAATCTTTTTTACTCCAAATTTTTTGCAATTTTCTAAAATATTCAAAGTACCAGTAATATTAATATCGGCATCTCTAACTGGATTCTCTATAGATCGCTTAACGCTAACTTGAGCTGCATAATGAAAAACTACTTCAGGTCTTTCCTGCTTAAAAACATTAGAAATTTTTTCGTCCCGAATATCAAAATTATAAAATCTAGCTTGTTTATTTAGGTTTTCTTCTTTTCCAGTTGATAAATTATCTATCACCACTACTTTATGCCCTTGCTCTATTAATTTGTCTGTAAGATGGCTTCCGATAAATCCAGCGCCACCAGTAATAAGTATTTTCATAATTTTTTTTCCTTAATATATCGATAAGCGGGTTGGCCAAAAATTAATACTCTTAATTTAAATAGGATCGGCCTGAATTTTTGGCGAAAAGGCAGAAGATAGTAAAAAGCACTAGCCCAACAAAGCAGATAAGCCTTCCAATAGCCAGGATAACTATCGCGATATTTTTTCCTCAACCTAATATTAGCTCTTAAATGCCTGCCAATATTATAATAATTACATCTATTCTGCCCTCCTTTTAAATAATAGACAAAATATTCTTGAAAATTATGGAACTTACCCAATCTTCCAAATCTCAACCACAAATCCCAATCTTCGGAAAAGTTTAATCTTTCATCGTAGCCACCAGCTTTCTGCCAAGCTTGTTTTCTAAACATAACAGTGGGATGAGCAAAAGAATTATTTAAAAGAATATAATTCCTAATCTCTTCATCTTTTTTTGGGAGGAGATATCTAGCAACTTCCTTATCTTCTTTATCTATTACTATTACGCCTCCGCCCACTAAAACATAATCAGGGCTTGATTCTAGAAACCTTACTTGTTTTTCTAATTTATCAAAATCTGACCAGACATCGTCGTCATCTATTCTAGCTATATATTCTGCCCGGGCATTTTCCACGCCTTTATTTAAAGATTTTACTAATCCTAAATTTGTTTCATTTGTTAAAATAACTACTCGAGGATCTCTCTCCTTGGCTTCAGAAAGAATTTGCGATGTATTATCGGTAGAGCCGTCATTAACAATAATTAATTCAATATTTTTATAGGATTGATTAAAAACACTTTCAATTGCTTTCCTTATATATTCTCCCCTGTTATATGTAGGGAGAATTACTGAAACCAATGGCTTTTCCATATTTTATGATGTAAATATTTTTTGCTCTAAAAATTCCTCTATCTTCTGAAGATATTCTCTATTATCCATGCTTTGGGGAATTAAAATCCTGTATAATTCTAAATTACTGAAACTTTTCGTCATTATATTCTTTATATTATTTAGATAATCGGTGGCATCTATAACTCCAGCTGAAGACAAGGCATAAAATATGGGCATTGTTTCTCTCCATTCACTTTGCAATATGCCTAAAAGTTCTTTTACTAAACCTTCTAATTCCATTTTCTCAATCTTTAATTCTGTTCCATTATAACGTTTTAAAAATATACTATGGCTTAAAACCGCACTCTGGCCTATTTTTGATTCTGGGATCAGCTGTTTCACAGGAATTTTGACATACTCGCCTCCTTTTAAAAAATCATATTGGAAGAAATAAGCGACTTTTTTTAAAAATTTTTTAAAGGGCAAATCTTTTATTATATTAACTATCGGTCTCTCGTACCGAACTTTTTTTATTTTTCTACTCTCAACCGTATTTTGTAATTCAGGAAAAAAATTAAAATGATAGTCATATATGGAAAAATCAATCGGATACGAATACATAGTAGTATTTTGATTAAGGATCAAATAATCATCACCAAAAAACTTTATATCTTTATTTTCGCGCAACTTTGATATTAAAAGGGTTTTACCAGCTCCAGGCGGAGCAGGAAAAATAATCCCCTTATCTTTATAGCTTATTCCAGCGCCGTGAACAAAAGTACTGCCATTTTTTAAAAGAAAATACTCGATCAAAGGATTAAGACTAACGTCAGCATCTTTAAGATAAAGCTTTATTTTATTGTCTTTAATTTCTAAGGCATAATGGTCTTTCTTGTGATAAACGCCATCATTAAAGCCATTAAAAAAACTAGAGAGATAAAAATGGTTTTCTGGAAAATGAAATTCCTTAAAATCCAGTATTTCTATATTAATATTTTTAAGTTCTGTTAATATCTTGAAATTTCTTAAAACATATTCATACTCCTTAACTATCCGAGAATTTTCTGTCTTTATCTTAACCCCAACTATATTGTGAATATTATAATAAGCTTCCATTGGATTAATTTTTAATAAAAGAAAAATTCTTTAAAAACTTTCGACTGGCTAAAAAGAAAATCAGATAGACTATTCCTCCTGTCGTTATTAGAAATAAAAGATGGATGTCATAAATTAATAACTGTTTAATTAAAAGCAACATTATTAAACTAGCAGCAAAAGCTGAAATAAAACCTTTGAATAATTTAAAATTAAATGGACTAATAGATGTAAAACGTCTTGAAAACTCTATGGCTAATAACAAAATAATAAAAGAACTTATTATTGTTGCTATACCAGCGCCGATAAAGCCATAAACAGGAATTAAAATAATATTCAAAATAATATTTATTACTGCTCCGATTATTATCAAAAGAAAATTCTTTTTTTCCTGGTCCGAAACAATTAAACCTATGATATAAGGATAATAAAAAAAATCAATTACGCTAACTAATATTAAAATCTGAAAAGCGAGGATGGAAGGGTCATAACCTGAACCATAAAAAAGATTAATAATTTTATCAGCGAGAAGTATACCGCCCGTCATTATAGGTAGAGCTAAAAAAATCATTAACTCCATCTGATAATTCCAAACTTGCTGAAGTTTTTCAGTTGATTCTTTAAAAAACTTACTTAAAGGTGGGAAAAAACTCTTAGAAATCAAAGCTGCTGAAATAACAATTGCTGCGGTAATCTTATGAGCAGCCATGTACCAGCCATTTTCAGTAATTAAATTAAAATATCCCAGCATAATAGAATCAATTGATACATAAATCCAGCCAATAATAAATCCTATACTCAAAGGCCAGGAAATACTTAAAAACTTTTTCCAAATATCTGGATTATAGCTTAACCTTATAGGTTGAATGCGAAAATGAAAAATTAAAAGAACAATTGTTAAAGCCATTAAATTAGCAATTAAATAACCATAACTTAAACTTTCAATAAAAGGAGATTTTAAAATAACAAAAACACCTATCCCAACCATTAAAGCGGTTTGTAATATCTTAATTAGCGCTTCATACTCCATTTTCTGACGAGCACGTAAAAAAGCATAAAGGATTGTAAAAAAACTAGTGATGATAATAAAAAGGCCTAAAATCCAAATTATCTTCTGGATGATTGGATCAGAAGTAATAAAAAATGAGCCAACTATCATTAAGATAAAAGCTCCAATGCTCAAAAGAATTTTTAAAAAAAGAATAGCCGGATAGTCTTTTTCTCTTTCTGTTTCTCTGGAAAATTCTCTAGTAGTAATTGCCGAAATACCTAAATCAGCAAAAAGTACAAAAATTCCTACATAAGATAAAGCAAAAGCAAATTTTCCATATTCTGTAGCCCCTAAAACCCTAACAATTAAAACTATTAAGGCTAATTTTAATAATCTGCTAACAATTTCTGCTATGGTTAGCCAAAAAGTATTTTTGAAAATAGTCTGTCTTATACTAATATTTTCAAAAAAAAGATTTTTAATAGTTAAAATATTCATATTTCGTTTTTATCGATTTCTTCTTTTTTCTTAACTGCGTATTTAAGAATTAAATCTAATGCTTCACTTTCAAAATATTTTTTAAGTATTTCACTATTATTGATAACGCAATGACCGTTTATACACTTATTGGGCGGATATAATACCGGCCTAATAACATTATACATCCCTAATTCATGATAGCCCTGATTATAGGTTTTATTAAAACTAGTCACAGTTTTTTCAAAATCTATTCCTAATTGATCGCACATTTTTTTCATTTCTCCATGCCAGGCAATACAAACACCGTAATAAGAAGTATCAAGAAGTTTTCCCATCTCTGTGGTTGTAGCCGGAGTAAATAATTCTGTTTTAATACCCAAACTTTCTAAATGCTTTTGAGCTAATTTACCTGCCTCCTCATTTTCAGCCCCAACATATTTAACAAAGGTCTTTATCCCCTTATGAATATTGGGATGAACACCTCTAACTGGACTATGAACAATCATTCCACCAGCGTCCGGAGAAAGCTGAGCAATAATTTCTTTAGTAGTGCCTGGAGCCACAGTAGAATGAATAATAGTTAACTGGGGTTTAATTTCTTCTATTTCTTTTTTAACTATTTCAATAAAATTATCTGACCAAGGAATACAAACATTTAATATTTCTACCCTTGCTAAATCATCATCGCGATTAAGGTCTTTAATTCTGGGATTTTGATAAAACTTGGCAATAGCGCTACCGACTTCCCCATTACCAAAAACTCCAATAATTGAATTTTGTTCTTTTAAATCTTTATTAATCATTACTTGCCTGGCGCTAGTCAGGTTATCTTGGTAAGACTCTCCGAGAAGTTTCTTTATTCCTTGGTCTAAAGAAATCTCTGGATGCCATCCTAATTTATTTTTAACCTTTGTAGTATCAGCTAATGTTTCTTGGACATAATTTTTTAAAGGATTTTCTTGAAAAACAGGCTCAATATTAGTTCCTAAATTTTTATTTAAAATACTTACTAATTCCTTCAAGCTATAACATTTATTGGTTCCTAAGTTAAAAATATCACATTTAATATCAATATTTGGTTGCATGCCCATAATAAATCCTTTAATAATATCAGATACATAAGTAAAATCTCGGGTTTGAGTTCCGTCTCCGTAAAGCACTGGTGATTTTCCCTTCTTCATATCCCATAAAAATTGAGAAATAAGATTAGCAAAAGTTTTTTTAGCTTCTTCTCTGGGCCCATAAACGCTAAAAAACCGAAATCCAATTGATTCAATATTATAGAAATCATGGTAAAGTTCAGCCATCCGTTCCATAAAATAACGAGCTTCAGTATAAAAATCCTTTACTAAAACCGACATATTTTCTCTAAAGGGAAGATTTTTATTATCATTATATACAGAAGAAGAGGAGGCATAAACTAATCTACATTTCTCTCTTTTTGCTAATTCTAAAACTTTAATAAATTCATTAACTGCTTCAACTACAAGTAAATGATTGTTTCTATAAAGCACACTCGTTGAGGGAATTCCTAAATGATAAATACCATTTAATCCTTTTAATTCCTCTCTATCTAAAACCTCCATTACTGGTGCTTCAATGAATTTAATTTTATCTTCAAAATCAGCAATATTATCTCTACTTCCAGTAGAAAGATTATCTATGACTATTATTTCATGGCCAGCTTTGATAAGATCTTCAACTAGATTCGATCCAATAAAGCCGGCACCTCCTGTTACTAAATATTTCATGATTCTTAAATATAATTAAATTTCTTTTGTTTTTCTAATTTTTTAATAACATCTTTGACCTTTTGGGATTCATCCCTATGGCAGATTAAAATAATATCATCAGCCATTACAATAATTAAATCTTTAATGCCCACCCCAGCAATAAGTTTATCAGATGAACCATACACCATAACATTTTTTGATTCAATGCCAATATAATTTCCTTTAATATAATTTTTATTAGGCGTGCAAAGGCAATTCTTTAATACTGCCCAACTTCCCACATCGCTCCAACCTAAATTAACAGGAATAACTGCTATTTTGGGAGAATTTTCTAAAATAGTATATTCTAAAGAAACTTTATCCATATTGTAATACTCTCGCTGAATAGCTTTTTTATAATCTCCTTTGGCTAAGGCATTTTTAATATTTTGGTAATGCTTATAACTATCAGGCACAAAACTCTTTATCTGCTGTTCTATAAAAGCTGGTGTAAATAGATAAATTGCCGTATTCCATAAATAATCTTTTGATTTTAAATAAGCTCTGGTTCTTTTTAAATTAGGTTTTTCTTTAAAAAAATCTACATTTCTTATTTGAAAGCCATTAACTTTTTCTAAAACTTTACCTGCCTTAATATATCCTAACCCAGTATCAGGAAAATTGGGCTGGGCTCCTAAAACAACTATATATTTGGAGTTCTTTTTTATAAATTTTTCCGCAATAGAAATAGCTTTCTGAAATTTTTCTTTGTTTTTTATTAAATGATCAGAGGGTAAAACAAGTATGGGTTGGTGAAAATCTTCTTTTTTAAGTTTGACGAGAAAAAGAGCGATCGCTGCCACCCTTTCCCTGCTTACTGGTTCAGAAATAATATTTTTCCTTGATAATTTAGGAAACTCTTTCTTAATTTCTTTAACATACTGCTCATTAGTAGAAATAAAAATATCTTTCAAAGGAAATTTTGAATTCAATCTATTAACAGTTTCTTGGAGCATTGTTTTGCCACTAATTAATTTTTGAAACTGTTTTGGTTTTTGTTTTCTGCTTAAAGGCCAAAGACGAGTCCCCTGGCCTCCAGCTAAAATTAAAATTTTCATATTTTTAATTATAATTATTAGAAAATCCACGAACTACTAAGCGCGCGGCAAAATTTACCACTTCTCAATTATTCTTCTTGTTTTTTCTTTAACCCTTCGATACAAGCTAACTGTCTTGGTTTCCACTGTAGGGGAAACCAATCTTAATATCTCTCTGCCTAAAATCCTATACCTACCTCCTACCTTATTAGCCCTAAGAATGCCTTTTTTTAAAAAGCGTTTTATTGTGCTTGGGCTAACTTTTAAAAAATTTTGAGCTTCTTCTGTGGTATATACTTCATTTGGATTTATTTCAGTCATTATTTTATTATATGAGATAAAATAAATAAGTGTCAATAGGTGTCAATAGGTGTTAAATTAAATATATAGCTTTCTTTTTTGCCGATACATCTATTTTTTACATTTTATCGCATATATTTTTGCCTTTTAGGGTAGAGATATACATAATATAGATATTTAATTTAAGTTATAAAGACTTATCCTCTATTAATTTAAAAAAGCAGGGTTTTTAATATTTAAAAAAATTGTTATAATATCATAATATTTTAAAAAATGCGGGAAAATTCTATTACAATTACATTAATAATAACTTGCTTAATCTTGACAGCAATCCTGATTTTTATTTTTCCAGATAATCAAATGATTCAAACAGCATCTACAATTGATATTGTTAATAAAGCAATGGAAAAATTCTCTTCAAATGGATTAAAAAGCAGTTATAGTTATAATGATAAAAATTATCCTTATTTAAAAAACTTTTTATTTGAAGAAAAACAGAGCTTTATCTCTTCTAAAACAGATTTTCTAGAAATTAATTTTCCAGAGATGAAAGCCAAAATTTACAAAAATGGAGTTGTTTCAAAAGAAATACCTATTTTAGCCAAAGGCAAGAATAGCGCATGGGGAGGAACGCCAGCCGGTATTTATAAGGTGATTGCAGGCTATAAATCAGCCTTTTCTAATATTGCCAAGGTTTATATGCCCTGGACTCTTCACTTTTACGGCAAATATTATCTTCACGGAGAACCTTATTATCCAAACGGCAAACTCCTTATATCAGAATATAGCGGAGGGTGTATAAGGTTTAAAAATGATAATGCCGAAACTATTTGGCAGGAAACAGAAATAGGAATGCCGGTCTTAATAATTAATAAAGAATCAGATAATCATCAATATAATTCTCTAAAAGGCCGGGGAAAGATAGTAGAAATCTCTGCCCAATCATATTTAATAGCTGATCTTAATAATTATTTTATTTTCGCGGAAAAAAATTCTCAAAAACCTTTGCCCATTGCCTCTTTAACAAAATTAATGACTGCTGTGGTTACTGCTGAAAACGCCAGTTTAAAAAGAACTATCAGAGTTAAAGAACGGATGTTAAGTGCTTATGGCTCCACCAAGGGATTAACTCCAGGCAAAAATTTTAAATTAATCGAGTTGCTTCATCCCCTTTTAATAGAATCGTCTAATGACGCGGCTGAAGTTCTAAGTTATATGCTGGGAAAAGAGAAAACCATTAATCTAATGAATGAAAAAACAAAACTAATTGGCATGCAAAACACTACTTATGTTGACCCCAGCGGATTAAGCGAGGAAAATACTTCTACTGCTGAAGATCTTTTCTATTTAGCTGATTATATTTCTGATATCCGGCCTTCTTTCTTAAAAATTTCAAAAGGAGAAATCATCACCACTTTTGGTTCTGTTAATTTTAATGACCTTAAAAATAAAAATATCTTTGAAAAAAGCGAAGATTTTATTGGCGGAAAAACCGGATTTATTTTAAAATCAAAATACACTGGCCTTTTTATATTTAAAATGCCGATCTCGGAACAAGAATCTCGAGATATAGTTATTATTCTTTTGGGATCTGATGATTTAGAAAAAGATGTGGGCGAAGTAATAAAATGGTGGTTTAACAACAACCTATGAAAAATATACGCCTAAGAACTAAACTGCTTATTATCCTTATTTTTGTGATTGCTCTAGCTGGCTTTTATTTTTTTGTATTGCCTCCAGAGGTGATAGATGTGTCTACTAATAATATTTCTGAAAATGTACCGATCGATTCAAAAATTATTATAAAATTCAATAAACCGATTAAAAGACAAGAAATTCAGCATTCCATTAACCCGGAAATCCATGGCGAATGGAAGTTTGATCAGCCCTTAATTAGAAACCATCTCTATAAAACATTAATCTTTGAGCCAGTAATTGATTTTGAGCCAGACACCCAATATGAAATAAAGTTAAATAATATAATTAATCCCCTAGGTATTGGCCAAACTAATAAATTTTCTTTCAAATTTAAAACCCAAATAATTAAAAAAGAAATTGGGAAAGATGTAAATATTATTAAAGCGGAAAAAACTCCTGTTCCGATAAATTCAAAACCAAAAACAACCATGCTTAATATCACTCTTGACTGGCAAGATGACTCTTTATCTTGCGAAGCTGCTTCCCTAAAAATGGCCTTAGCTGGAAAAAAAGTTTTTGTTTCAGAAGATCAAATTATGGAAAAAATCGGCTATGATCTCACGCCTCGTAATGGCAATATTTGGGGTGACCCTTATAATACCTATGTTGGCAAGATAGACGGAAAAATCTGTTCCACTGGCTTCGGCGTATTCTGGGACCCAGTAGCAAAAGCAGCTAATAATTGGCGACCATCTCAATCTTTCTCTGGTTGGTTGCTAAAAGATCTAATAAACGAAATTGAAAATGGAAACCCGGTAATGGTATGGGGAGCAATGCCCAGAACATTAAATGACTGTTCCTGGTATACTCCAGAAGGAAAATATATTAAGGCCTATTTTGAAACTCATGTCCGTCTAGTAATCGGATTTATCGGACCTGCTCAAAATCCTTTGAAAATTATTATCAATGATCCTTTAGTAGGCCGGGTCTATTGGTCTACTAATTACTTCTTGACAAACTGGGGTGTTTTCGGGTATAGTGGTGTGGCAGTAAGATGAACCCGAAATACAATAAAATCTTAAACGGAATAGTTATTTTAACTTGGATTGGCTTAATTTTTGAGGGAATTTACCTCTATAATAGTTGGCCAAGACAAACCGAGGTTTTCGGCCAAGAAAAAATAAAAAAAGAAATAATTAAGGAAGATGTTCTTCCTGATTTTTTTGAATTGGACATTCCTTTTATAACTCAAGCGCCATTTAGGAGCTGGAAAGAATACCCATTTAACCATACCTGCGAAGAAGCCTCTATATTAATGGTCCACTATTATCTTGAAAATAAAACAAAAGTAGTAGAAAGCGAAACTAAAAAAGAACTGCTTGATCTTGTTGATTTTCAAATAAAAAATTATGGCTTCCACGAAGACACTTCTACTGCTGAAACCGCCAGAATAATCAAGGATTATTATGGGTATAAAGTTAAAATTTATTATGATATTTCTCTGGAAGATATTAAAAAAGAAATAGCCCAAGGCAATCCAGTCATTATTCCTACTGCTGGTAGGCTTTTAGAAAATCCTAATTACACAGGAGCTGGACCAATCTATCATATGCTGGTTGTTAAAGGATACACTTCAACTGAATTTATTACCCAAGACTCAGGTACCTATAGAAGTGGAGAAAATAAAACTTATTCTTATGAAATTTTAGAAAAAGCCATTCATGACTGGAATGGAGAAGAAAAGGATATGAATACCAATCAATCAGCAATGATTGTAATAATCCCTTGACAAAATTTATAGTATCTGATATAATCTACAAAGTTCATAAAATAAAAAGAAAGAAAACTTTCAGGCAGCCCAATTTGTCTATTAATACTTTATTTAGTAGCTAAATTGGGCTGTCAGAAGATGTTGAAAAATATTAGAAGATAGCTCAAATAAAAAAAGGAGGATTGATTGTATTGAAATTGAAACCGAATAAAAAAGTTTTGCTGGCAATTTTGCTGGCAGCAGCGATAGTGACGAGCGGAGTAGCAGCAGCATACTCATACTACACAGGCTACTATGTTGGATATGAAGTGGGATCATATGAGGTTCCTGAACCGATTATAATCGGAGAACTAGAACTTCCAGAGATGGTATGGCCAGGAAGCACATTTAATGCCACCTTTGATCTTACAAATAAAAACCTGGAAGGCGGATATCCAGTGTTGATACACTATCATGTTGATTGGTACAACACTGAAGTAGCCACATTAACTATTGAGTGTGAAAACTATTCGATACAGACCATGCAACTATTTGGAAGCGAAACAGTAAATTTTGCTTCTGTAGATCAAGATATACATGAAATGCATGAAAGGAACATTGCAGAAATTAAAAATGGAGGAATGATACTTCTAAAAGGAGATCCAATAGTGATGGCAGCTGGACCACAACCATATGTGGGATGCATTCAAGAAATTGTCAACATTGGACCAGGGGAAACACTAAAGGCTATAATTCAGATAACACTCAGATCTGACGGTCGCACAGGCATAGACTGGAATGATTTCTTCATACTCAGAGGCGCTTATGAAGTCGTAGTATATGAAGATGAGGCTAAAGGCTAAGATGCAAAACGAATAAACAACCATAAAAAAACTTTTTCTTTCTTTTTTATTTTTTTAAACCTATAAATTAATTTGTAGTTTTAAAAAAGTAAAATCTATTTACCTCTATGCTTTATAGAGGTTTACTTTTTTAATTTATTTTGATACTATTATATCAGTGATTAGGGAAATTATCTTACAAGTTATTGCTGGAATTATTGGAATTTGGCTAGCCACTGAATTCGTTTCAGGGGTATCAATCTCTGGCCCAGAAAATACTATACTTTTAATAGGAGTAGCTTTGGGTTTAATGAATTCTTTTATTAAGCCAAGTCTTAAAATAATCACTCTGCCCTTACGAATAATAACTCTTAACTTATTTACTATTATTATTAATATGGGAATTCTCTGGATAACAGATGGTCTCTTCCCAGAACTTACTATTAATGGACTAATTCCTTTATTTTGGGCAAGTTTAGCTATATCATTAATGATCATGGTTGTCTTCCAACTTTTTCCAAAACGAAGATTTACCATGAATTAAACTAATATGGATTACTTAAATATTTTTCAAATAATTATACCAGTACTCTTAATTATTCTTATCCTCTTACAGCAAAGAGGAACCGCTCTTGGCGCTGGTTTTGGAGGCGGCGGAGGCGGCGGAGGCGAATTTTACGCCACTAGAAGAGGCGCTCAACAAAAAATATACTGGGCAAGTATTATATTGGCCATACTCTTTGTTGTCCTCACTACCTTTAGTCTTCTTATTAATTAAATATGGGAAACAAAATCAAGGATAAAATGCCCCATTTTGACAAAGGGGATGATGAAAATTTGTTAGCTAAACCGGTTAAGACTATAGAAAAAAAATTATTTTCTTTTCCTTCTCGCGCTCAATCTAAACAGATTTTCAAAGTTCTTAATAAAAAAGAGAAAAGAGCCTTTATAATTTTTCTAATACTGGCGGTTAGTTCGTCTGCTTTTTTAATTTATAACTACTATATTGAAAATACTGAAATCATTCCTAATTTTGGAGGAACTTATACCGAGGCAATGATAGGTCAGCCAGAGTTTATTAACCCTGCTTATCTCACCTCTAATGATGTAGACCGCGATTTAATAGAAATACTTTTTTCCGGCCTAATGAAATATAATGCTCAGGGCGAAATAGTGCCTGATCTTGCTGATAATCCTCAAATTAAAGATGAGGGCCGGGTATATGAATTTATTTTAAAAGACGATGTATTTTGGTCGGATGGAGAAGAGGTTACTGCTGATGACATAGTTTTCACTATAGAAACCATCCAAAACCCTAACTATAAGAGTAATGAAAGAGTAAATTGGCTTGGGGTAGAAATAGAAAAAATATCAAACAAAGCAGTCCGCTTTAGACTACAAAAGCCTTATGCTGGATTTCTGGAACGACTTACCTTTAAGGTTATGCCGGCTCATATTTGGCAAGATATTTCTTCTAAAAACTTTGCCCGCTCTTCTTATAATTTAAACCCGGTAACCTGCGGGCCTTACAAATTTAAAAACTTATCTGAAAAAAGAGATGAAACTATAGATTATATAGTTTTAGAAGCTGATCCAAAATATTTTGGCAAAAAACCATATATTTCTGAAATTATTTTCTATTTCACTAAAACACAGGAAGAACAAATTAAAATGGCTAAGGATAAAAATATTTTAGGCCTTAACCTTTCCTCTTTGCAAAACTACGAACAAATAAATAAATATTATTACGACCATAAATTTTTATTACCAAGGTATTTCGCTATATTTTTTAATAGTGAAAAAGCAGAAATTCTGAAAGAAAAAAATGTCCGTATAGCATTAAATTATGGAACTGATAAAAATGAAATCATAGAAAAAGTATTTGCAGGAAAAGCAGCAATCGTTGATTCTCCTATTTTGCCAGAAACTTATGGGGAAATTTATGGATACAATCCTCCGGCTAACATTTATGAATATGATTCAGAAAAAGCTAAACAGTTTTTAGGAGAAGCTGGATTTGAAGAAAATGAAAATGGCCTCAGAGAGAAAAATATCAAAAAACAAGCATCTTTCCAGTTTAAGAGCCGCTTAGATGTAGGATCCCAAAACAAAGAAGTAACAGAACTGCAAAAATGTTTAGCTAAAGATTCAGAAATTTATGCTGATGGGACAATTAGCGGTTATTTTGGCAACAAAACCAAAGAGGCAGTAATTAAATTCCAAGAAAAATATAGAACTGATATCCTAGATCCTAATAACATTGAAAAAGGGACTGGTGTAGTAGGAAAATCAACCCGGGAAAAACTTCAAGAAATTTGTTTTGACGCGCCTGCTGAAGTATTAGAACTTAAATTCACTCTGGTCACTAAAGAAGATTCTACTTTTAAAAAAATAGCTGAAATATTAAAAGAACAATGGAAAAAAATAGGGGTAGAATTAGAAATTCAAACCTATTCAATCTCTGATTTGGAATCAGATTTCATTAAGACAAGAGATTATGAAATGATCTTGATTGGAGAAATGCTTGGCGCTATTCCTGACCCTTATCCCTTTTGGCATTCTTTACAAAAAAGAGACCCTGGCTTAAACTTATCCCTATACCAAAATACAAAAGTAGACAAATTATTAGAAGAAGCTCGAGAAACATTAGACGAAGATATAAGGAAGGAGAAATATGAAGAATTTCAAGAAATCCTAATAGCTGATGCTCCAGTCATTTTCCTCTATATTCCTGACTACACTTATCTTGTTTCTCTAAAAGTCAAAGGAATAGAACCTGGCTTCATTGCCAGCCCCTCAAATAGATTCGCTGAAATTGAAAATTGGTATATTAAAACAAAAAGAAAATGAAATGAAAAATATGAAACCTGATATAAGGTATTTGAGTAATATGAAAAAAGTGGTTTCTGACCAGGAATGGGCAAAAAAAGCCCCTGATTTAGAACTTTATTATATGTATAGGGGGATAGAAAAAAAAGGAGAGCTGCGCTATGATATTACAGTGATCCCAGCAAAAATGTTAGGTAAAGAATTTACAAAAACCAAGGGTCATGACCATATTGGCAGCTATCAGGAAGTGTATAAAGTCCTAGAAGGCGAAGCTTGGTATTTAATGCAGAAATATAAAGAAGAAAAGGTGGAAGATGTTTATGTGGTTAAAACAAAAAAAAATGAAGTTGCGATCATTCCTCCCTTTTACGCTCATGTCACTATTAATCCATCTGAAAAAGATCTTAAAATGGCTAATTGGGTCTCTGAAAATTGTAAAAGTAATTACCAACCAATAGAAAAAAGAAAAGGTGCTTGTTACTTTTATACAAAATCCGGATGGGTTAAAAATAAAAACTATAAAAATATTCCTAAACTACGCTTTGAAAAAGCGAAAAAAGCACTACCTAAAAACTTAGACTTTTTGAAAGTCTAAACGCAGGCTAGAGCCGAGGTGGCGAAATTGGCAGACGCGGCAGCCCCAGGAGCTGTTGGATGTAAATCCATAAGGGTTCAAGTCCCTTCCTCGGCACATTATTTTCTCAGAAAAAACAAAATTTAAAATGAAAAGTTAGAAGTGTAAAATCTAATATTGATTTTTAGCTTTTTGATTATCATTTTCACAATTATGAATAGAGAATTAAATATGCAGAAAGAAATAAAAACTAATCTTCGACTTATCCCGCTTGGCGGGCTTGGTGAAGTTGGTAGAAATATGACCCTCCTTGAGTGGGATGGGAAAATTTTGATTATTGATATGGGATTCCGAATGCCAGGCGAAGACATGCCAGGGATTGATTATATTATTCCTGACATTTCTTATCTAAAGGAAAGAAAAAAGGATGTTTTAGGTGTGGTTTTCACTCATGGTCATTACGACCATATTGGCGCTATTCCTTACTTTATGGAAAAATTAGGCAACCCTCCAATGTATGCCTCTGCTTTAACTAGGGGAATTATTCTAAAAAGGCAAAATGATTTTCCAAACCAACCAAAGTTAGATATAACTGAAATAAAAAACGACTACAAAGTAAAACTGGGTCCTTTTAGAGTAGAGTTTTTCCGACAAAACCATAATATTCCAGACAACTTCGGATTATTTATCGAAACGCCAGTAGGTAATATTCTTCACACCTCTGATTTTAAGTTTGATAATTCCCCTATTAATGACCTGCCTTCTGATTTTGAAAAACTAAGACAACTATCTAAGAGAAATGTCTTATTATTAATGTCTGACTCAACAGGAGCAGAAGAAGAAAATCATTCTTTATCTGAAAGAGAAATTCAAAAAAACTTAGAAAAGATTTTTATAGAATCTAAAGGCAGAATTATCGCTGCTACTTTTAGCTCCTTGATTAATAGAATCCAACAGCTAATCAGCTTATCGGAAAAATACGGCCGAAAAGTGGCGATAGAGGGTTTTTCTATGAAAACTAATGTGGAGATAGCTAGACGATTAGGTTATGTAAAAGCAAAAAAAGGAACTTTAATTTTATCTAAAGATATAAATAAATTTCCGGAGTCAAAAATGACCATACTCTGCACCGGGGCCCAAGGAGAAGGTTCTGCTACCTTAATGAAACTAACAAACGGAGATCATAAATTCTTAACCTTTAAAAAAGGAGATACTGTGATATTTTCTTCCTCAGTAATACCGGGAAACGAAAGAACTGTTCAGGAATTAAAAGATGACATCTTAAGACAAAAAGTAAATGTATTTCATTATAAAACAATGGATATACATGCTGGAGGCCATGCCCAACAAGATGAGTTAAAACAAATGATTCAGCTCACAAAACCGAAATTTTTTATGCCGATCCATGGCCAATATTCAATGTTAGTAAACCATGCTGCGCTGGCTAATTATGAAGGAATCCCGGAAAAAAATATTGTTGTTGCTGAAAATGGACAAATAATAGATTTAAACCAAAATAAAATATCCATTAGCAATAAAACAGTCCCCTCTATCTATGTAATGGTAGACGGCCTTGGGGTCGGAGATGTTGGAGAAATTGTTCTAAGAGATAGAAATATGCTGGCTCGAGACGGAATGTTTGTAATAATAGCGGTAATAGATAAAAAAACCGGCAAAATAGCCAATTCTCCTGATATAATTTCTCGAGGGTTTATCTATTTAAGAGAATCAAAGCCTTTATTAGCTGAAACCAGAAAAAAGGTAATAAATATTATTAATAAAAATGCTGGGATAAAGACTGATTCATCTGATATTAAAGATGAGATAAAAAATAGAATAGGAGAATTTCTATTCACAAAAACCAAACGGAGACCAATGGTTTTACCAGTAGTAATAGTAGTTTAAAGACACTTAAACAGCCCTGATTACCAGGGCTGTTTTTTGTATTAAGCTCCGTCTATAAGACGATATTACCTACCTACCGGCGAGACAGGGAACCTGTTTAGTGTAATCTTACTAATATTAAAATTGTTTATAACAATGTGTACGTGTAGAAAAACTATCGTAATCAGGAATTTCTTCACAAAGATTAGGATTATCTTTTAATTTAGCCATCGCATAGAAGCAAACAGATCTATGAGATCCGATATTATTTTTTCTACAAATAGATTCATCTTCCAGAAGCACAGCCATTTTTTGATAACAATAACCTTTTTTATAAGGTTCTAATTTATCACAAAATTCTAGATTCTGATTCTTTATTGCCACTTCGTGGTAACAAGAACTTTTCCAAAAATCTAATTTAATAAACTCATCGCAAATATAAATATCACCAGTTTGCTTAGCTACTTCTAAATAACACTTATCCCTTATAGTTTCTGAACTTTGAATGTTATGACATAAATTAATATCACCCTTTAATATAGCAACATCTTTATAACAATCATCTTGCAACTGAGACCTGAATATCATTTTACAAAAAATTTCGTTCTCTGTTTTAACGGCTAATTTGTTTTCTAAAAAAAGTAAACCCTGCATTACAAATAAATAAATTATAAAGAAAAAAAATACGGCTAATAAAACAAAAAATTTACCCCATCTGCTATTGTTACTAGTTTTGTCTAAATCCTTTTTGCTTTTATTAATGTTGCTATCTTCATCTACGCTCCCCCTTTTTTCATCAATATAATTATAAATATAAGCTAGTATTATAAATATAAAGGCTACAAAGGTGGAAATAATAAAAGGGAGAATTACCAGAGGCTCACACGATTCGAATTGACATCTTAAAAGTATAAGAAAGGGTCCGATATTAAATGCAGTAAGTATAATTATATTTTTTTTTACTAAACTCCAATCCCTTATTTGGTAATTAGTTATTCTTAATAAAAATACAATAATTGCTATTGAAAAAGGAAGAATTAGTGGAGATATTATAATAAATACATCCCCTAACATATCAGAAAAAATAAAAACAAATTCAGTTAAAACTAATCCTGTTAATAATCCTAAAAATATCCCTCTTTTTATTACTTTATTATCCATAATATGTTTAATTATTTTATAATATTTTTTAAACCTTTATCTTATTTTACCACAATAAAAACCTAAAATCCAACCAAAAAGTCAACTTTTTATCCTATTTGACAAAAGCTATTTTTTTTGTTAATTTATATATTAGAAAACGAATTTATTACATTTATCAAATTAGAAATCTGTTAATGAAAAACTTAATTTTTCAAACCAACAAAAAAATAGAATTGGCTTATAGTTTCAAAAAGAAGCTAGTTTTGTCATTGCCAATTTCTAATGAGATTAACAATTATGGATCTATTAAACTTACTCACGCAATTATTACAAAATATATCTCTAACATATTTAATTATAGCTATATTGTTTCTAACTATAGGTTCTGTCCTAGGTTATCTTGCTAGGCAGTCAATTGCCAAAAAACAAATCGGCACATTAGAGGAAAAAATCCAAAAAAGGATTTCTCAAGCAAAAGAAGAAAAAAATAAAATATTATCTGAAGCTCAACAAAAAGCTTCTAATGTATTAACGTCCGCAAAACAACAAGAAGAAGAAACTAGAAAAGGATTATTTAAAACCGAACAAATTTTACTAAAAAGAGAAAATACCTTAGATGAAAAAATCTCTAAATTTGAGATAAAAGAAAATGAATTTCAGCAAAAAGTAGAAACACTCAAAAAAATAAAGGAAAGTTTAGAGGAATTGAAAAAAGAATCTCTTAAGGAATTAGAAAAAGCAGCTAAAATGCCTCAAAAAGAGGCAAAAAAAGAATTACTTAAACAGGTAGAAGAAGAAAGCCAGAAAGAAATCCTGGAAAAAATGAGAAAACTAGAAACTCAGGGCCAGGAAAAATATGAAAAAAAAGCAAAAGAAATATTAAGTTTAGCCATCCAAAGATGTGCTATACCTCAATCTCAAGAAATAACCACTACCACTGTTTCCCTGCCTAATGATGAAATAAAAGGTCGGATTATTGGAAAGGAAGGAAGGAATATTAGAGCTTTTGAAGAAGCCACTGGCGTGGAAGTGGTAATAGATGATACTCCAGAAGCAGTAGTAATAACTGCTTTTGATCCTTTAAGGCGCCATATAGCTAAAAAAGCTATGGAAAAGCTAATATTGGACGGAAGAATACAGCCAGCCAGGATAGAAGAGATAGTAGAAAAAACTGAAACAGAAATAAATTCCCAAATTAAAGAAGCTGGGGAACAGGCAGTCTATGAAACAGGAATGGTTGGATTAGATCCAAAACTTATTCAATTATTAGGCCGTTTGCGCTTTAGAACAAGTTATGGGCAAAATGTTTTACTCCACTCTATTGAGGTTTCTCTTTTAGCTGGTTCTTTAGCCTCAGAGATAGGAGGTAATGTGAGTGTAGCCCAAAAAGCCGGGCTCTTGCATGATATTGGCAAGGCCTTGGATTATAGGGTGCAAGGTTCTCATACTGATATTGGGATAAAGGTTTTAGAAAAAGTTAATATGGAAAAAGAAGTTATTGATGCTATGAAATCCCATCACGAAGAATATGAATATACAAGCTTAGAATCAATTTTAGTCCAAACAGCTGATGCTATCTCCGGATCCAGGCCAGGAGCTAGAAAAGACACTCTCGAAAACTATCTAAAACGTTTAGGAGATTTAGAAAAAATTGCTACTTCATTTAACGGAGTAGAAAAAGCCTGGGCATTACACGCTGGTAAAGAAATTAGAATTTTTGTCAGACCAGAAGAAATAGATGAACTCACAGCCCACAAATTAGCTAAAGAGATCGCTGAAAGAATCCAAGAAGAATTAAAGTATCCAGGAGAGATTAAGGTTAATGTTATACGGGAAACAAGGATTGTAGAATACGCAAAATAAACCCCGTGTATTCCTCAGGATTTTACGGGGTAAATAACAATATATTAAAAAAAACAGTTCCAAAACTCGGGACTGTTTTTAATTTGGAGTATACTTACAACCACGCTCGAACTTATTTCATCAAAAATTCGTAAAAATTATCAGCGGCTGCGGCGAAGCAATGGAGCGGGTGAAGGGAATCGAACCCTCATGACTAGGTTGGAAACCT
>SDBU01003169.1_pt1 | contig 21126 bp, 9 predicted proteins | sample 2277071 | NCBI WGS metagenome assembly SDBU01 (sample SAMN10397929, study PRJNA504765) | marine sediment metagenome | isolation source: marine sediment core GS08_GC12, 126 cmbsf | place: Arctic Ocean: Gakkel Ridge, Loki's castle | collected 2008
TTGCGCTCGGCACGCCCATGTTCGAGAGCACCCGCGTCACCATGAAGCTCGTGCGTCGGAACGTCCGCTTCTGGTTGTAGTACTTGGCGTAGTCGAACTGCCACGGCGCAATCTGGGAGAACACAACGTTGCCCCGGTCGCTCACTGCCAGCACGCCGTTGCCGATGACCTGCGCGCCGCCGCTGACCAAATCCACCTCCCTCGGATCGCGGTTGTGCACCTCGGCCGGGCTCACGCCCGCAATGAGCGAGTCCAAACCAGGCGGCGCGAAAGTGGTGCAGATGTGCTCCGCCTTCGTGGTCTCGACCCGGAAGGGCAGGAACGCGCCGGCCTCCTCGCCGCTGAGCGATAGGGAGAACACGTGACCCCCGCGCGCAACCCACTCGCCAACGGCCTCGGCGTGCGCAGCCAGCGTCTGGCCGCCGCCAGGACCGACGGCCAGCACCTGGTCCGCGCTGAGCGGGCCGCCGGCGTAGTCGGCACAGGCCATCCCGGCCGCTTCGAGGTGCTCCCGCCCGGCAGGTTCGCCGACGTAGAGCAGCGTGCGGCGGGCAGCAGGCTTGTAGCCCTGCACGTAGTCGAGGATGTTGGCCGCCAGTTGCGTCCCGGCCGGATCGGCCTCCGAACGGCCCGTCACGTCCATCTGGCAAAAGACGACGATCCCCTTGCCCTCACGGTAGACCATCAGGGGGCTGTATTGCAGGCTGAAGCCCCCGTCCACGATGGGCAGGAAATCTCCGCGGGCGGGCTTTTCAATCAGCACGGACGCCACGTTGCCCCAGCAGCCGCACCGCCAGGGCCGGGTGACCTGGAGGCCCGAGCGCACGACGGACGGGCCGTGCCCGCGCCACATCTCGTAGTCCAGTCGCGGCGGCATGATGGTCGCCTCGCCGCGCCAGTCGCGAAGGTTCTCCTTTACCAGCCCGGCGAGCAGCGGGTGGTCGGGCACGCGCGGGAAGACGCGTCGCAAGCCATACTCCTGCACGCGGAAGCCCAGGCGCTTCTCCAGCACATCGGAGGTCTGCTCGAACATGACCACCTTTAGGCCGTCGCGGACGCGCGAGACGTCCGGCGCCGGGCCGTCGAGGGTCAGCGCGCCCTTGCCGACAACGAGGACGTCGTAGCTCGAGAGATCGGCATCGGCCGCAACGGGCGTCGTCCGCACGCCGAGCTGCCGGAGCAGTGCGGCTGTCTCGCCCTCCGGATCGAACAGAGCGACCTTCGTCCTGGCCCTGACGGCAGGTTCCGGCGGCAGCACGTGGACGTCGAACGTGTCCTCCTGAAGCTCGCCCACGTCGGTCTTCACGGTCATCGTGAGCGGATACGTCCCGGGATCCAGGTCGTCGGACAACGCAACCCGGACCGGGATACGTTCGATCTGGCCCGTCGGGACGGTCGCCGTTCCGCTCGCCTGTTGGGCATTCGGCAGGCCTGCGGACCATGCCCAGTCGCAGGTCGCCGTCTGGCGGGTGTTGTTGATGATGATGATCTGCTTCTCGACGGTCTCGCCTGCCAGGAAGTTGTGGTCCTGGGTGCTGAACCGGGCCGGCTTGCCGCCGATGTAGGCCAACAGGGGCTGGTTGTAGCGCATGTATGCCTTAGCGGCGCTCGTGGGTATCCAATCGGCGACTTCGTTGCCGGTATCAAAGCGGCCGTAACCCGTGCGGATGACGTCCACGCTGTAGCCGGACTTCTGGAGGTCATCCCAGTCGACCGGCGGACGCTTCTCCTCAAGTTCGAAGCCTTCCGGCAGCGTCCAGAAACGCCCCAAGGACCAGCCGCTCGGCCCGGAAAGCCCGTAAGTGCGGAAGGCGGGCCAGCTACCTTTGATGTACATGGCCTGCACGTCGCAGCGGTTGGGTACGGCGAACCGGCTGGAGTTGAAACCATAGGGGTACTCGTAGCGCTGCCACGTCCGGCCGGCGCGGAACTGGGCGGTCTCGAAACGCATGTTGACCTTCTCCTTCTCGCCAAGCTCGAAGGCCCGGTCGCCGAGGAACTGTGCGCTGTACTCCGCCGTGCAGATCTCCCACGGCACCACGGCGCTCAGGAAGGCCCGCGTGTCCTTGTACCATCCCCGGTAAGTGGTCCAGGTCGGCGGCAGCGGCTGGCCGTACTCGACCAGTATCGCGGGCCAGGCGCCCTCCTTCGACCAACGCTCAAACCAGTCGGCGCGCTCCTGGATGGGCACGAAATTCAGATAGAAGTTGCTGGTGTAAATGCCGCTCAGGTTGCCGGACGAATGGTGGTAGAAGACGCGGGACGGGTCCAGGCCCCGCACGATGGCTTCGCCCCTCAAGGCACGCTCCAGGTTGCCTCGCTGCACGGGAACGTCTATGCCGATATGGTCGGGGTTCCTGTCCTCGTTGTAGCCCGTCCCGTGATGACCGGAGTACATGACGACGGAGGGATGGTTCTGCCCTACGCGCACGTAGTACTCGGTATGTCGCGCAAAGCCGTTCTCCTCGTCGCCGTCGGGCGCGCCCCATTCGTAGTCGCGCGTGCGGGGCACGGAGAGGGCGACAAGCATGCCTACGTCGTCGGCAGCGCGGAAGACTTCGGACAGGCTCAGGTGGGCGCCCGGCTGGCAACTGTAGAAGTGCGTGAAGACGGTGTTGATGCCCAGGCTGCGCAGGCGAAGGAACGTCTCCCTCGTTGCTTCGTAGGTGGCCAGCTGGACGTTCCGGTTAGCGTTCTCGAAGGGCACAATGGGGCAGAAGACGCGCGTCCCGTTCAGATAGAAGTCGCGCCCCTCGATCCAGAACTCCCGGAAGCCGAACCGCACCGGCAGGAACGCGTCGAGCAGCTTTCCCTCGGAGTCCAAGAGCGAGAGTTGCAGCGTGTACGTGTTCTCAGGCGTGTGCAGGTCCCAGAGCTTCTCCGGCTGCCAGGACGCAGTGAACGCGAAGCGGCCGCCCTTCAGGTCGGCGGCCGTGAAGGCCCGGCTCGTCAATGTCTTCGCTTCCCGCTCGCCGTCGAGCAGGCGTGCGCGGAGCGAGAACGGGGCGCCCGGTTCGAGCTGAAGGGCCGTGTCGAAGGTGATTTGCCAGTTGCGCACGGAGGGGTCGACCTTGACGTCGTCTATGCGTGCGCCCGCCGGAGTGCTGACGAGGAAGACGTCGCCGCAGAGGCCGCGCCGGGAGACGCGACCCTGAGCGCGTCTGCGCCCGTCGGTTTGGCCGTCGGACACGATCAGCTCGTCAAGGGTCTTGGCGGCCGTGTGCAACGACAGCAGGTGCCTGGCGCCCGGCCGAAAGACAGGCGTGATATCCAGCTCGCCTCCGGGGAAGTGAAGCTCACCGAGGTTCCTGCCGTCGACGAACACGGTCGCGAAAGAGTTCAGGTGTTCGATACGGATGGCAATGCGCCGGCCCGCCCAGTCTTGTGGTATCTCGACTTCCCGCTGGTACCAGGCCGCGGTGAGCGTGCCCAGGTCCTCTTCGGACCAGGCGGGATTGGCGTAGAGCGTCTGCTCGTCGCGCTCCGGGGAACTCGGCCACGGCCCCGGCACCTTGAAGAATCCCCAGCCGTCCGAAGGGACCTGCCCGACCGCCTTCCCGGCCGGCTGCCAGCGCCAGAGCCCGTTGATGCAAATGGATTCCCGCGTGCCGGTCGACTCCCGGTGCGCTTTCTCAACGTCCCATACTGCCTTCACACCCTCGGGCAGTTCCATCGCCACGCCCTCCTGGCCCATGACGGTCCTCATCATGCCGCAGCAGGCAAAAGCCAATAGACTGACCGCAAGCCCGGACTTCAAGGATACATGTCCCATTGCCGCTCCTTTACAGACTGAAGGCTGTAGTCCGCAGGCTGGAGGCTTGTGCGCCGTGCCTGAGGCAGGCAAGCCTCTGGCGCATACCTGTAGTCTCCAGCCTGCCGGTCAGGACCTCCAAGCAGCGTGACTCTACTCCGGGCGTCCGTGCGGGTCAAGGCCCGGCCGCGTGCGGCATGGCAGCGGGCCTACGTGACGGCCCTGTCCCGAGCCACAGAGGCGGCTCCCCGAACGCAAGCAGGGAAGCGAACGCGTCAAGTGAGACCGCGAGGATTTGACACCCGCACACATGGCAGGTATGGTGGGTTACGGGGGTGCAGTTTCCGACCGCCATTTTCACTTTGTCAGGAGAGGGTTGAGCCATGTCCAGTTTCAGACCAGACAGGCCCCCCAGGGGGGCGCAGGGCCCGATACCATTCGACGTTGAAGCGTTGCGGAGGATCTTTGCCAGGGGGCGGACATGGATGGCACTGGCTTTCCTTGTCGTTGTCATCTTCTTGTTCGTCACAGTTCGCATCGGGCGGGTCACGGGCGAGCACGTGGGGATTCTCCTCAACCGTGTGACCGGAAAGATGTCCGTTGTGGAACAGTCCGGAGTCCGGATCTACAATGGGCTGGTAACCGATTTCTACGTGCTCGACAAGACACTTCAGACTTTGAGCATGGGCGGTGGTCGGGAGGGCGACAGTCTAAAAGTAAAGACCATCGACGGAAGCGACGTGTACGTAGACCTGAAAGTCCAGTACCGTGTGGATCCGGGCATGTGTGACACAGTCATCCTGAGCTCCGGACCAGGGGACGCGTTCAAGGAGAAGTGGGCAAGAGACTACTGCAGGTCGGTCAGCAGGAATTACCTTGGTGAGTTGACGACCGAGCAGTTCTACAATGCGGCTCAGAGGGAGACAAAGATTCTGATCGCAAAGAAGGAGATCAATTCATCGCTCAACCGGTTCGGCATCGTCATAGACAGCATCGTCATCCCCCAAAGGCCTCAGTTCTACAAAGAATATGAAGACATGATAAAGGAGAAGAAACTCGCCGACCAGGAGGTGCTGGAAGAACAATCGAAAGTGCTGGCGGCAGTGCAGCGGCAGATAACGCTGGTTGTTACCGCCACCAACGAAAAAAACGTCGCCATTGAACGTTTCACGGGGCAGATGGAACAACTTATAATCGAGGCTGAGGCCGAAGCAGAGAAGGCCCAAAAAACAGCCGACGGCTATTATGACCAGATTACGATCGGTGCCGAAGCTACTTTTTACAGCAACGAGAAGGAAGCTGAGGGCATCCTCGCCCGGAGGAAAGCCGAGGCAGAAGGTATTGAGGCCCTGAAGAAAGCACTGGAAGGTGAAGGCGGACGGAATATGGTTAAAATGGAGTACGCAAAGAGACTCCAGAATATCAGCATCACCGGCAAACCCTTCATCATTGAAGGGCGCACCGAGCGTTTCGAACACACGTCAGGTGCGGCCAGCATTGCACGAGAAAAAACGGGCCCGTAAGGTGCTCCAGGACGGAGCAGAGAGGAAGGTTGCCATGAAACTCGCAAAGATCGTCTCAGCCATAATAGTCGTGGTACTGGTTGGGGGTGTGATCCTTGTCAAGTCTCTTACCACTTACGTGCCAGTCGGATCAGTGGGCGTGCGTACGCAGGAGTACGCCGTGCTTGGTCAGAAGGGCGTTGTGCAGGCTGACTTCGGTCCAGGCTGGCACCGAGACCTCGGCCCGATTGATTCGTGGGTTGGCTTCGATGTCACCGTTCAGACTCTCGAGATGACCCGTGACCCCAGCAGGGGCAGTCTCATGGGCCGCGATGACGTGCAGGTCCAGTCTGCGGACGGTTACACGGTGTCGGTTGATGTTACCGTCAAGTACCGAATTGAGCCGGGCATGGCGCACAAGGTCTACCAGGATACCGGAAGCAAGGAGAAGTACAAGGTGATCGTGCGCAACGAAGCGGAGAAGGCGTGCATGGGGCTTTTCGGCCAGATGAAGACTGAGGATTTCTATGACCCTCAGGCGCGCCGCACAAAGGCCGAGGAGGTGAAGGTAGTTCTCGCAGAGGCCTTGGAGGATAATTACGTCGAGGTTATCGATGTGCTGATGCGGGACGTACAGTTCGACCCTGAATATGAGCGCAAGATCCGGACGAAGAAACTCGCCGACCAAGAGGTGGAATACAATAAGTCCAAAGCGAACGCTGAGACAATGCGTGGCAAGACACAGGTCGTGGAAGCCAATACCAAGCGGAAACTCGCCGTGATAGGGGAGGAAAAGAAGGCCGAGATAGTCACGATGCAAGCGGGAACCAATCGCCAGATCGCAAGAATCAAGGCAGACGCCGAGAAGTACGCTACTCTAAAGCGTGCCGACGCCGACCTTGTCCAGGCACAGAAAGAAGCGGCCGGCGACTTGCTTGTCAGGAAAGCCGAAGCCGAAGGTGAACGTCTGCGCAACACAGCCATGATGGGTGTCGGTGGCAACATCATGGTGGCTCTCGAAGCGGCAAGGAACCTGAATCTCTCAGATATCACGATTTCTACGCTCGCGACCGACCTTTTGGACTTGGACGAGATGGCCACCAAGCTCGGTGTTCCTAAAGCGGCCCCTGGGGAACAGTGAGCCACCGTCTGTGGCGGGCGGGCGGCGCACCTAACGCGGGGTGCGACTAGTGGACCTTCAAGGTTGAAATCGGTGGTTGTCAGGTCAAGTCGCCATTGTATATGTGTGGCGTGGCCGTTGCGCGTCCGCCGCGCTGGTAGGCCGGATCCGCTTTCGTAGGGGCACGGCGGGCCGTGCCCTTGCTTCACAAGGCTGAAATGGGCCTACCCGGAAGTTCGGCTGCGGCGGATCGGAATGGCCGGAACTCAGGCGAGGGCGCCTGAGCTACAAGGGCACGGCGCGCCGTGCCCCTACTTGACAAGGCCGAGACGGCCCTACCCGGAAGTTCGATGTTGAAGCTCCACTGGTGGCCTTACTGGAACGGCTGTACCATGTCCTCTACCAGCGGTAGAACCGGTAGGGGTCGTCCTCCTCGACCGGTTCGTCCAGGTAGAGTCCCGTCAGCCACCGCATGCTGTCGCGGCTGGTGGGCGCGGGCGGGACGTCCTCGAGGCTCGCGAAAGCCAGGATCCCCCCCGTTTGGCGCACGTCCGTCACCTCTACCGCGATGACGTTCTCTCCCGCCTTGAGCGTGCCGGGGGCCATGGTGTAACGGCGGGGCGCCTCCCAGTAATCGTTGGGATTCGTCTCCTGCGTGATGGAGCCGACCAACTTGCCGTTCACGTAGGTGCGGTCTTCGTCGTCCACGGCGCCTAGCACGAGCGTCGCCTTGCCTTCGGCTATCTCAGGCGGCACCGTCACCTTCACGCGATACAGGAACACCCCGTCGAAGCCCCGCACGTCTTCGAACTGGCTCTCCCAACCGGCCCCCACCTTCACCTGGCGCCATGCGGAATCATCGAATCCAGGCGCCGTCCAGCCTTGGGGGGCGCCGCCCGAGAGCAGGGGCAGCCCCTTCCACTGCGTGGGCAGCACACGTGCCTTGTCCCCGCGCTCGATCCGCATCTTCCCGAGCACCTCTCCTGGCGGCTTCGGCGGCAGCACGAGGGGGTTGCCGAACCGCGCCAGCAGTGGTGTGCGCAGCGGCACGCCCATGTTGCCCAGCAGCCGGCTCACGGCGAAGCTCGTGTGCCGGAACGCCATCTTGGTGTTGGAAAGCTCTGCGTAGTTGAATTGCCAGGGCACGATCTGCAGGAAGGCCACGTTCCCCGTCTCGGATCGGGCGAGCACCCCGTTCCCAAGCGCCAGCGCGCCGCCTGTCACCAGCGGAACCGTGCGCGGGTCGCGCGTCATGAGGTCGCTGCACCCGATGCCCGCCAGGAGCGTGTCCGACGCCGGTGGCGCGAAGAAGCAAGAGATGTGCTCCCCCTGCTCCATGCGCACCGGCAGGGCGAGGGCCCTGCCCACATCCTCCTGCGAGAGGCCCAGCGCCAACACCCGGCCGCCGCCCTTCGCCCAGGCGGCCACCGGCCCCGCGCGCTCCCCCAGCTGAGCGCCCGCGCCGGGGCCCAACACCATCACCCGGCCCTCCGTCAGAGGCTCTCCGTCATAAGGCACGATCTCGACGCCGGCCCTCTTCAGGTGCTCCAGGCCCTCCGCGGCGCCGGCGTAGAGGGCACTGCGGTCGGGGGTGGGCACAGTGGAACCGGCGTACTGGAGGATGTTGGCGACCAACCGCTGGGCGGCCGGCTCGTCCTCGCTGCGGCCGGTCACGTCCATCTGGCAGAACACCACGGCGCCCTTGCCCTCGCGGTAGACCATCAGGGGACTGTATTGGAGAGCGAAGCCACCCTCCACCAGGGGCAGGAAGTCACCTGTCGCCGGCCGCTCGATCATGACCGACGAGACGTTGCCCCAGCAGCCGGCCCGGCCGGGACGCGGCACCGTGAACCCGGACCACTGGACCATGGGGTAGGAGTTGACGTTGCCCAGCGGCATGCTGGGCGGCACGAGGGTCGCCTCGCCGTGCCAGTCGTGGAGGTTCTCGTCGGACAGGCCATCGAGTATAGGGTGCCCGGGCGAACGCGCGAACACGCGGCGCAAGCCGTACTCCTGAACGCGGAACCCCAGCCGCCTTTCCAGCACCAGTGCCTCCTGCTCGAAGACGATGACGCGCAGCCCGTCGCGCACGCGCCCCAGGTTCGGCGCCGGGCCGTCCACCGTAAGGGCCCTCTTGCCGATCACCAGCACGTCGTAGGAGCTCAGGTCGGCGTCGGCCGCGACGGTGTCAAACCGAACGCCGAGCCCGCTCAGCAGCCGGGCCGTCTCGCCGTTCGGATTCGGATCGAACAGGGCCATCCTGGCCCTGACGCGCGGCGGCCTGCGCGGCGCCAGCACGTCAATGGCGAAGGTCTCTTCTTGCACTTCGCCGGTGCTGAAGGTGGCCTTCAGCTTGAGTTCAAACGTCCCGGGCCTCTGCCGTTCAGGGACACGGAAGTAAACCAGCACGCGCTCGTTTTGGCCCGGCTCGACCTGCACGATGCTCAGGCCGGACGGCTTGCCGGGCAGGTTAACGGACCATTCGCTCTTGCACTGGACTGTGCGGCGCGAGTCGTTGATGACGATCACCTGCTTCTCGACGGGCTGGCCCGGCAGGTAGTTGTGCGCCCGGCCCGTGAAATGCTCCGGCCCGCCAGCGATGTAGGCGAGCAGGGGCTGGCTGTAGCGGCGGAAGGCGGCGCCCCGGACGTTCGGCACCCAGTCTTCCATCTTCGTGCCGATTGAGTAGGGCCACGCATCCGAGGAGCGGGGGGAGTAATAATCGGGGCTGTAGCCGGGGCGCTGCGCGTTGTCCCAATCGCCGGCAAGCAGACGCCGGCTCGCTTCGGCGCCCTCCCTGAACTGGCAGAGATTGCCCTCATGCCAGATGTTGAAGCCACTCAGGCCCAGGGTGCGGAAGTAGGGCCAGGTGCCCTTGATGAACTCCGCCTGCACGCCACGCAGGTTCGGGATGTCGCCCCGCCTGCCGCCTGCCGCGGCATACAGGGGTCCGCCGGGAGAGCGTTCGTTGCGGAACCGCAGTGCCTCCAGGCGCACGTTGGCCTTTTCGAACTCGCTCAGTTCGAAGGCCGCAGGGCCCCTGAGCTGCGCCCCCCACTCGGTGTAGTGGTACTGTTGCGGGCTGCGTGCCCCACCTCGCCCCCGGCGGTCACGGTACGAGAAGATGAGCGGCTCCCCGTACTCGACCAGGTAGAGCGGCCGCGCGCCGTATTCGCTCCAGCGCTGGAACCATTCCGACCGCTCCTGCATCGGCACCCAGTTCAGGTAGCAGTTCACCGTGTACATCTCCTGGCTCGGGCCGGAATGGTTGTACTGCGGCCGCGTCCTGTCAAACTGCCTGAGGATGGACTCACGGGCATAGACCTGGCCGAGCTGCCCGGTCTGGGCGTCCCCCAGAATGGCGTCCAGAACCAGCGGCATGCGTTCGGGATTCTCGTCGTCCTGGTAGCTCAACCAGTTGTGGTTCTGGCTGTACATGGCCACGCTGGGGTGGTTCTGAGCGCACCGGACATAGTATTCCAGATGCCGCTCGTAACCGTTGCGCTTTTCGGGCTCGTCTCCTTCCCAGTTGTAATTCCTCATGTGGGGCAACGAGAAGCTGAGCAAGAAACCCACGTCGTCGGCCGCGCGCAGTATCTCCTCGAAGGCGATGTGCGCGCCCGGCCGGCAGCTGTAGTTGTGCGTGTAGGCCGCGTTATAGCCCATCCACTTGAGCCGCCTGAAGGTCTCGGCCGCACCTTCGTAGCTCGCCGTGGCTGTGTCGTTCTGCGCGGAGTTCAGCGGCGTGGCGCGCAGGTGCACGGGACTGCCGTTCAGGGTGAAGTCCCGCCCCTCGATCCAGAACTCCCGGAAACCGAACCGCACGGGGTAATACTCGTCCACCGCCTCGCCCGCCTGCACCAGCTCGACCGCCACCTCGTACTGGTTCTGGGGCGTATCGAGGTCCCAAAGCTTGGGCGTCCGCCACTCCTTTGAGAATGCATGGCGCCCGTTGCGCAGGCTGTCGGACGTGAAATCATCGCTCTCGATACTGAGCACTTCGTCGCCCTTGTCCGTCACCAGCGCCCGCAGCGAGTAGGACTTCCCCTGCTCCAGCTCCAGAGCGGCCGTAATAGTCAGCCTCCATCTGCGCACAGACGTGTCCACCTTCGCATCCGTGATGTGGGCCCCCTGCGGAACGCCGCTCAGGAACACGTCGCCGCACAGGCCACGGCGTCCGATCCCTCTGGACCGGCCGCCTGGCTGCGCCGATGTTGCGAAGCTAGTGTTGTCCGCGTTCAGAGCCCGGCCGAAGATCTGGATGGCCAGCTGTTGCGTCTGTCCCGGCTTGCACAAGGCGGTGATGTCCGCCTCGCCTCCGGGGAACACGATGTCCCCGGCTTTGGCGCCGTCCACGAACACCCGGGCGTAAGAGTTCACCCAGGCCGCGCGGACGGCGATGCGCCGCCCCTGCCACTGCGTCGGCACCACGATCTCACGCGCGTACCACGCCACATCGACATCGCGCAGCGTGTCAGACCACCCCTCAGGCGCGTAGATGCGCTGGCTCGGGCCCGTTTCCCTGCGTCCGGCCCCCAGGGGCCACGTGCCCGGCACCTTGAAGTAGCCCCAGCCGGAGCCGGGCGGCGGGACCGGTTCGTCGTCGCTGGCGCAGGGCTTGAAGCGCCAGAGGCCGTTAATGCAGATTCGTTCGCGCGTCGGCGTCGCTTCGCGGTACGCTTTTTCCACGTCCCAAACCGCCTTGACATCTTCCGGCAGCACAACGTCGGTGGTCTCCTGAGCGGCCGCCCGGGGCAGCCCCAGGCACGCGAAGGCCACCAGAAGGCACACTGCACCCTTGGCAGCCTGAGATATTGGACCCATCGAACCCCTCCTATCGCGGATTCTCCGCCGTCAAGCCTACTTGTCTCACCTCAAGTGTGGGCATGATACGGCCTGCCGCTCTCTTGGACAAGCACCAAGAGCACTGATAGCTGTGCGCCCACCAGAGGCACATCTGCAGTGGCCCCGGCCGACCCGGTCGGAGCTTTCTCTTCGGCACCACCCTCCTAAACGAAAAAGCCCGACAGCCAGGAGAAAGTCTCTCCCAGAAGTAGGGCTTGATCATTCAACACCCGACGGCCGAACCGTCAAGCTTGGGTCGTCAATGCGATCTGGCTAACGTCAGGGCTCAGGAGCGTCCGCCCCGGAGCGTCTGCTGGATGCGTTGGCACGGGCTCTCCTTACGTAGATCAGACCTGCTACCACCGCAACCGCCGTGCAGACCGCCACCCCTAAAACAAGGCTTCGCGTTCCAAGGCCTCCCAAGCTGGTTATGCGGCCAAGATATTCTTCAATACCAGAGTCTGATCTCTTCAAGACTTGCTTGATGAGCTTCCTCCCGCCTTGGAGGTCGTACTGCTTGATGATGAACGCGTTCTCCTCAATATCTTCCCTGAGGTGTTGTTCACCGCAAGAGTCGCACTTCGAATAGTAGCTGTTGTCGAATGCTCGCATCCACGACCTTGTCTCTTGTACGATGGCGTCTTCAACTCTCCTCATGATGGTGGGTTCCTGAACCCACCGTCGAGCTTCGATATCGATGATCACAAGACGGCCCCAGTAAGTTCGTATGTAGAAGTAGGATCCAGATCCGTCGACGAAGAACCCTTGCTTCGAGTATTGGGCCCACATCACACCGGCCGTGGTCGAATCTGTGAATCTCTCGGTTTCGTCTTCTGGGAATGCACGCCAGATGTCAAGAACCTTCCTTGGGTCCCCCTGCCTGTCGAAAACATACAACTGGTCCCATGCGTTCTGCATGATGAGATGGCCGTCATCTGTGGGGATCAATTGGACAGGGCTGGCCTCGTCTTCCCTCTGTTTGTGCGTCCAGAGCACCTCCTCTGTGTTCGCGTCACGAAAAGCAATTGTGAAATCCTTCGCGAACGGAATCTCAGGGCCTTCTCGATTGTCAGGCGATGTAGCTGTGCACTCGTAGCGACCATTCTCGCTCTTCGCTGCCAGGTCACGAAAGAAGAGGTCTGTTGCCAATGCAGGGAAAGCGGTCGTGACCAGAAGCAGGGCCGGGGCCAAGTATCTCATCATGTGCTGACCCCGACTGCTTATCACGGTGGCCGATTCGGTCGTCATAGCCTGCTCTGATCTTGAGTCGCTACCCCAGTGATCAACGGATGGTGCACCGCACCTGCGGTTCCTCCCATCTGCTCGGGCATGCCCTGGTACTGCCACGTCCGTTGCGCTTCGGTCTTGCCGTCAGCAAACGCCGGGGCCACCAGAAGCCGGGAAATCGTTACCGGCGGCGAAAGTGCAGGTGCACAGAGCGGGACGGACGGGCTTGCTCTCGTTTTCGCCCCGGTAGCGATTGCGGGAAAGGTTCCCAATGCATATGATGTCCCAGCGGATGGACATAGAGGGCCTGCCGTCACAGGTGCGTCCGCGAGCCGGCCGAGCGCTTCGATCATACCATGCACGGGCGGAAAGACGAACCGGCGCGCACAAGCAAGATTGTGGAACGAGACCATGTCGACATACCACGAAGCTGCGCACGATATTCCCGTGGCCCGCGATGCGGACGTGGTGGTCGTCGGTGGCGGGCCGGCAGGACTGTGCGCCGCAATCGCCGCCGCTCGGGCCGGCGCCCGGACAGTGCTCGTGGAGCAGTTCGGCTATCTGGGTGGAACGGCCACGGCCTCGCTCATGGCCTGCATCAACGGCTTCCGCAACCAGGTTGAACCTGACTCGACGCAGGTGGTTCGCGGCATCGCTGAGGAGATCGTGCTCGAACTCAAGCGGCTCGGAGGCCTGGGCCGCAGCCCCTACAAACAGAAGAGCTATCCCACCGAGTCGGGGCAACTGGAGTACAGTTACGCCATCGATACCGAGGCGTTCAAGTACGTCACGCTGAGGATGTGCGTCGATGCCGGCGTCGACACCATGTTCCATACATACTTCTGCGACAGCATCGTCGAAGATGGCGCCGTGCGGGGCGTTATCGTGGAGAACAAGTCCGGTCGCCAGGCGTTGCTGGCGGCGGTCGTTGTTGATGCCAGCGGGGATGCCGACGTGGCGGCCCGAGCCGGCGCCCCGTTCTGGCAGACCGTCGCGGACGAGGCGCCGCGGCTGAACGACAGCATCATGTACCGCATCGAGTTCGGCTCGCGGCGGCCTGAGGCGCCGTTCGCCTGCGACTTCGGCACTAACGCCGTCGTCTGGGGACCTGGGGTAGGACCCATCAACGGCGCGGACGGGGACGAACTCTCACGAGCCGAGGTCAAGGCCCGCCTGGCGATCTACGAGGACTTCCGGAAGAAGAAGGCCCAGCATCCCGAACTGGCCGACGCCCGGGTCGTTGAAACCCCGCCGCTGCTGGGCGTGCGGCAGACGCGGTTCGTCGAAGGCGAATACAAGCTGACGGCGGAGGATGCGATAGGGGGCCGCCGATTCGACGACGTCGTCGCCATCAGCCCGTGCGCCATCATCCACTACTACGGTTACCGGCGCTACCTGGAGCACGAAGGTTACGATATCCCGTACCGTTGCCTGGTGCCGAAGCGCGTCGACAACCTGCTGGTCTCCGGGCGCTGCATCTCCAGCGAACAGCAGCCCTATGAATCGCACCGAGCCATAGTCAACATCATGGCCATCGGTCAGGCCGCCGGGGTGGCCGCGGCCCTGTGCGCCAGAGATCGGTGCACGCCGCGGGCCCTGGACGTGCGCGAGCTTCAGCGCACCCTCATCGCCCAGGGGGCGGAACTCAGAAAGGAATCCAGCGAGCTATGATTCCCACGGTAGTGTTCGGCAAGACGGGCCTCGAAGTGACGCGCATCGCCCTGGGTGGATATCCGTTCGGCGGTGTGAACAGGGCCCGCGGCTGGGACCCGTTCACCTTGAAAGGCCGGCGCGAAGCAGTTGCCACCGTGCGGGCCGCCCTGGATGCCGGGATCAGCATCATTGACACGGCTCCGTCCTACGGCGACGGCAACAGCGAATCCATCGTCGGCGAGGCCACCGAGAACCGGCGCGAAGAGTTTACGCTGATGACCAAAGTGGGCTATGGCAACGCAACGCCCGAGAGTGTCACCGCAAGCGTCGAATCGTCCCTTGGCCGGCTGCGGACGGACGTCGTCGACGTGATCCAGTTCCACGGAGGCATGTACGCGGAGGCGGAGGTCGACCTCATCCTCAATGGCGGCCTCCTCGATGCACTGGAGCAGTTGCGCGACCGGCAGCTCGTGCGCTTCATCGGTTTCACGGTCGAGGAACCGTGGACGGCGCGGCCGCTCATCAACTCGGGGCGTTTCGATTGCGCACAGGTGTGCTACAACCTGATCTATCAATCGGCGGCCAGGCGCATCCTCAACGAGGCACACGACGCGGGGTTGGGCGTCTCGGTCATGCGCCCGATGACCTCGGGCATCTTCCAGCGGATGACCGACTATCTGGCCCCGGGGTGGAACGCCGCCCACGATCTCTACGAGGTGGCGCTCAGTTTCGTGCTTTCCGATTCGCGCGTGCACGTGGCCAACGTCGGCATGCGCAGCCCCGCGGAGGTCGCCAAGAACGTCTCCCTGGCCGAGTCGTTCAGGCCGCCTTTCGACATGGCGAACCTGCCGCGCGGCACGGCCGCCATCTACCAGACCGATGACGACATGAACGCTGCTGGTCAAGGTGATTCCTTAACGAGGTAACAGAGAATGGTGACAGTCGCTCACATCAAGCCGCGAATGCTCATGGGGCCGGGCCCCTCCGACGTCAATCCCCGAGTGCTTCAGGCCATGGCCCACCCATGCATCGGGCACCTGGACGGTCAGTTCCTCGAGATTCTCAACGATGTGCGCGAGATGCTTCAGGCGGCCTTCCAGACGAGCAATGCCCTGACCCTGGCCGTCAGCGGGACGGGATCGGCCGGCATGGAGACCTGCGTCGTAAACCTCATCGAACCCGGCGACTCGATGCTCGTCTGCATCGCCGGCGTGTTCGGCCAGCGGATGAGAGACGTAGCCGAGCGGGCCGGGGCAAAGGTGACTGCAGTCGAGGTGCCGTGGGGACAGGTCATTTCAGTCGAGCAGGTCGAGACGGCCGTCCGCGAACGCGGACCCTTCAAGGTCGTCGGCATCGTCCACGCCGAGACCAGCACGGGTGCAGCCCAGCCCATCGAGCCGATCAGCCGTGCGGTTCACGACACCGGAGGGTTGCTGTTGGTGGACACCGTCACCAGCCTGGGCGGCATGGCGGTCGACGTCGACGGCTGGCGAATCGACGCCTGCTACAGCGGCACGCAGAAGTGCTTGTCGTGTCCGCCGGGCCTGGCCCCGGTGACCTTCAGCCCTGCTGCGGAGAAGGTCATCGCCTCACGAAAGGCAAAGGTCCAAAGCTGGTACCTGGACATGAACATGGTCCGCCAGTATTGGGGCTCCGAGCGTCTGTACCATCACACAGCCCCAATCAACATGATCTACGGACTCCACGAGGCGTTGCGGATCGTTCTGGAGGAGGGGCTCAAGGCACGCTGGCAGCGACACGCTCGCGTACACGAGGAACTGAAGGCGGCCCTGGCGGCCATGGACATCACGTACCTGGCCGACCCGGAGCACCAACTTCCGATGCTGAACGCGGTCGCGGCCCCGGCCGGCGCCGACGAGGGGGCCGTCCGCAAGCGGCTGCTCGACGAGTACGACATCGAGATCGGCGGCGGACTTGGCGCATTCAAGGGCAAGGCCTGGCGCATCGGCCTGATGGGCGAAAGCGCCACTTCGCGACACGTCGATGCGCTGCTTGGGGCGCTGAAGGCGATTCTTGCATAACAGGTGGGCAGAGCGTGTGCATGGCGGAAGGCCTGAGGGCCATTCCGGCGTGGGGAAGCCGGATTTCCGACACACCTAATCGCACTCCGATAGCCGTCCCTCGCGCCATAGGAATTGCGCCGGCAATGGGTTAGAATGAGGGAAGCAGGGCCCAAAGCCGTTTTCCTTCACGTGTCGGGCGGCGAGGAGATGAGTGACAACTTATTGACCACGGGTGTGCACGGTCTGGACAGACTCCTGGGAGGCCTTCGGGGCGGGGACAACGTGGTGTGGGAAGTTGACTCCGGTGCCCCGGTGGACTTCTTCTTGCAGAGCTTCCTCAGGACCACACAGGAGACAGGGCGGCCTCTGGTGTTTGTGAGCCTCAACCGCTCTCCGCACGCCGTTCTCAGACACCATCTGAACGAAATGCCACTGGACTCAATCGTTCTGGTTGACTGCTTTACGTCTGGGAAGGGAAGGGCGGACGAGGTGTTCAGCAGCTTCTACCGAGACGCGAGCGCTGAGCAGAAGGGCCTGAGGGTGGTTCACGTCTCAGAGGCGGGCGAGCCCGACAAGGTCAGGGAAGCGCTCGAAGAGCTGGAGTCACAGGTAGGCGGGAATCCCTTTTACGTGTTTGACAGCGTCACCGGAATGTTTGAACTCTGGGGGCAGGAGCAGGAGGCGCTCAACTTTTTCGCTTACATGTGCCCCAGGCTTTACGATCTCAATACGGTCGCCTACTGGATACTGGAGAAGCAGGCCCACTCGGAGCAGTTTCTGGCGAATCTGCGCCACATCACTCAGGTCGTGCTGGAGCTGTCGGTCCCTGACGGTCGCCCCACTGCGCTGTTGCGCAAAGCAGAAGGCCGGCGCTGCCCCAACATTGGCATACCCCAACACTTTACGGTCACGGACGATGCCGTTCAGTTCGAGCCCGAACGCCGGGAAGAGCTGGAGATGATCGTCCTGAGTGACGTGAGCGAGGCCATAGGCGGGGCACTGGAACTGGAGAAGCTTTTCGAGCAGATCCTGGACATCCTGGCCAGGGACATGCAGATGAAGCGGGGCACCCTGGTGCTTCTGGACAAGACGACCGGCGACCTGAAGATCGCTGCCGCCCATGGCCTCAGCGAAGAAGAAATGCGGCGCGGAAGGTACAAGGTAGGTGAGGGCGTCACCGGCAGAGTCGTGCAGACGGGCCAGCCCGTCGCAATTCCTGACATCAGGAAGGATCCCTTTTTCCTGGATCGCACCGGAGCCAGGGGAGAAGCAAAAGAGCGCGGGCCCGTCTCTTTCGTCTGCGTTCCGCTGCGCGTGGACGATGAGATAGTGGGCGCCATAAGCATCGATCGGGACTTCGTGGACGAGCAGACCCTGGCCAAAGATCGGCGTCTGCTCCAGATAATCGCTTCTCTAGTCTCGCAGGCCATCAAGATCAACCGAATGGTGATGGTCGAAAGAGACGATCTGCTCGCTGAGAACCTCCGGTTGCGCAGGAATCTCAAGTCCAAATACAGGTTTGGCAGCATTGTGGCTGTCAGCGGCGCCATGCAGGATGTGATCGCCACAGCCGCCACTGTGGGCAAGAGCAATGCAACAATCCTCATACGGGGCGAGACGGGCACCGGTAAGGAACTCATAGCCAGCGTCGTGCATTACACCAGTGATCGGGCCAAAGGGCCATTCATCAAAGTGAACTGCGGAGCCCTTTCCGAAGGCCTGCTGGAGAGCGAACTCTTTGGGCACGTTCGAGGGGCGTTCACCGGAGCCGTGGAAGACCGAAAGGGCAGGTTTGAGCTTGCCCACAAGGGAACGATCTTCCTCGACGAAGTGGGAAGCATGAGCGAGAGACTCCAGGTGAAGCTCCTGCGCGTCCTCCAGGAGAGAGAATTCGAGCGGGTGGGGGGAACCGTGACAATGCCCGTTGATGTCCGAGTCGTTGCAGCTACGAACATGAACCTGGAAGAGCAAATGGCGAAGGGTGCCTTCAGGGAGGACCTCTTCTATCGCCTGAACGTCATACCCCTCTTCATCCCGCCTTTGCGTGAACGGCGCGAAGACATCCCCTTCCTGGTGGAGCACTTTCTTGAGAAGTACAACAAGGAGTACAGCAAGAGCGTCAGCAAGACGTCGCGTGAGGTGATGGACGCTTTGGTGGACTATCCCTGGCCCGGGAATGTGCGCGAACTGGAGAGCTGCATCGAGAGGGCCATCGTGATGAGCAGCAGCGGAACGATATCTATGGGTCTCCTGCCGCTTAACGTTCGCGACTACAAAGAAGTCGCAAAGCCGCGGGAAGCTCCCCGGCCATTCGAAGACGTCCTCTCAGAGCTTGTCCGGAAGTTGTGCCCGCCGCGCACAGCGGGCGTTTCCGATCTCTACGCCCGCGTGATGCCGCGCATCGAGAGGGCATTGCTTAAACAAGTGCTCGAGGCGAACAATTACGTGCAAACCCGCACCGCCAAGGCGCTGGGCGTGAGTCGGAATACCTTGCGCAAGAAGATCAGGGAACACGGGCTGCACACCGGGTGACCGGGCGTCCGGGGGGCGTCCTGGTGGCACGAGTTTGGTTGCGCATAATATGACCGGGTGCGCAGCCTCTGACCACTGCGCGCCCCCACCTCCTCCCGGCCCACATATTCACGGTTTCGGCGTATCACCTTGCCTACCCACTGGTTAGGTTTCACCTTGATACCTAAGTAAGCGGCCCTACACCCTGTTGGCATCGGCTTTGCGCTTTACAGGATGTGGGTATCCGACGCGCGGGATTTGAGCGGTGTGCGGAGAACGCGGCCCTTTCTGGGGCAGGGCCTCTGCACAGGTCCGCTCCTGGCTCACCGCAGTCGGTTTCTGGCCGCTTTTGTCCGCTTGTGTGCGGGGATCGGTTCCTATGAATCTGCAACGGCCTGGCTCAAACGATGCAACCCAGACCCGGAATCGCTCAACCAGCGTTGTGCCTGGGTCGGGCATATGCACCAGGTGCCTGGATGGGTGCCGTGGCAACTGTGAGATCTTCAGGGCCTCTTTCAGGGGCCGGGAGGTGCTCTATCCCAGCCCGTTCGGGACCCTTACGGCGGGTGCAGACAAGAATTACCCGGTGGATTACTCGCACCTGAACATCATGGGTTATGCCTTGGGAGCCGAAGGTCTTCCCGATGGCGAGACGGGAAATCCTGACAACACGCTCTTCCCTCGTGTGGACACCCAGGTGGAATACGGCGCGCACGAGAAAGTGAAGATGCGCATGCCCGTGTTTACGGGGGCACTGGGATCTACCGATGTGGCCCGGAACAACTGGGAACACATGGCCGTTGGCGCTGCCATAGCAGGGATCACGCTCGTCTGCGGCGAAAACGTCTGCGGGGTCGATCCGGAACTGAGGCTCAACGGCGACGGCAAGCTGGCCGAGTCTCCGGAGATGCGGCGCCGTGTCGAGATTTACAGGAAGTGGCATGAGGGATACGGCGGTCTGGTCGTCCAAATGAATGTCGAGGACACCCGTCTGGGCGTCGCTGAGTACGCGCTTGGCGAGTTGGGTGTGGAAACCATAGAACTGAAGTGGGGACAGGGAGCCAAATGCATCGGCGGCGAGATCCAGATCGGCAGCCTGGAACAGGCCCTCGAGCTTCAAAACCGCGGTTACCTGATCACCCCGGACCCTTCAGTAGCTGCCCACCAGATAGCTTTCAAGGAAGGCGAAATCAGGCACTTTGAGAGGCATTCGCGGCTCGGCTTCGTGGATGAAGAAGCATTCCACCGCGAGGTAGAACGGCTGCGATCCTTGGGGGCGAAGCGGGTGACTCTGAAAACCGGAGCTTACCCGATGCGGGAGCTCGCCATGGCCATAAAGTGGAGTTCCGACGCCAAGCTGGACTTGCTCACCATAGACGGCGCCTCCGGCGGGACGGGCATGAGCCCCTGGCGGAAGATGTGCGAATGGGGAGTGCCTACATTCTACTTGCAGTGCATGGCCTGGGACTTGTGCGAGAAGCTGGCGGGCAAGGGCGCCTACGTGCCAGACATCGCCATGGCCGGGGGTTTCGCCACGGAGGATCACATCTTCAAGGTCCTCGCCATGGGGGCACCCTACGTCAAAGCACTGTGTCTGGGCCGGGCCATGATGATCCCCGGAATGGTCGGCAAGAACATCGCCACGTGGCTTGATAATGGACAGGACTTGCCCAAGACGGTCAAGGAGTTCGGATCCAGTCCTGAAGAGATCTTCGTATGTTACGAAGACCTGGTCGCCAAGTATGGCCGCGAGACCGTCAAAGAGCTGCCGCTTGGTGCCATCGGCATTTACACCTTTGTTGACAAACTGCGCGTAGGCCTCCAGCAGCTCATGGCCGGAAGCCGCAATTTCCGACTCTCGGCGATCAGTCGTAATGACCTCATGTGTCTGACGGAGGAAGCCGCCGTGGTATCGGGCATTTCGTATGTGATGGACGCCTATCGCGAGGAAGCGGAGGCAATCATTGATGGCTAAAGCGCATTATCTCATGGGGAGGAGCGGCCGTACGTGTCTCTGTGCGCGAGTATGGCGCTCCCGGAGTGGGGCCGAAAAATGAGCTATAACCTTTGCAGTTGCTGCGTGTATAGAGATGAGTGCACACACCGGAGGGGGAGGCCACAGGTCTTCCAGTGTGAGGACTTCGAGGGAGTAGGGCCCGGCACTGCCAGGCAAAGCACTGGCCGCCAGGAGCCGAGGAATGGAGGAAGGGGCAGCCGGGCGAATTCTCAAGAAGGTCGGATCTCCAGCATATGGGCGTAGTGGTCCGTCAACGTAGTAGTGATGGGTGGAACGCACTCGATTTGCCGTCTTTCGCTTGGTCTCACTCTCGATTACGAGCCCGACGACGAGGACGAGAACGAGCATTAGCCCATCATTTCAAATGTGTTGGAGCACTAGTGGTCGAACAACGTTGCAATGAGGGACGCACTTAGTCCTGCTGGTGCTCCTACTCGTCCCCTGCCGACGACGAGGACGACGACGAGGACGGGCGG
>SDBU01003170.1_pt1 | contig 21121 bp, 7 predicted proteins | sample 2277071 | NCBI WGS metagenome assembly SDBU01 (sample SAMN10397929, study PRJNA504765) | marine sediment metagenome | isolation source: marine sediment core GS08_GC12, 126 cmbsf | place: Arctic Ocean: Gakkel Ridge, Loki's castle | collected 2008
GCCGTCATCGCAAGCGTTGCTGTTGTTCGTGTAGACGCAACCGGTAGCCGACTCGCAGGTGTCATCGGTGCACGGTTCGCCGTCGTCGCAGTCCAGCGGCAAACCGCTGGCGCATGCCCCACCGGAGCAGGCGTCACCGGTCGTACACGCATTCTCGTCGTCGCATGGATCGGTGTTGTTGGTGTTGACGCAGACGCCGACGGCGCAGGCATCGTCGGTACAGGAGTTGCCGTCGTCGCAGTGGCTAGCCACAGTGCACTCGTCGCATTCCTGGTTGGCTTCGTCGCAGTAGGGGAAATCGGGATCGGTGCAGGGATCGCCGCTCGATTGGCAGGTTCCGTACGCGTCACACGTTTCGTCGCCCGTGCAGACCAGGAAGTCATCACATGAGCCGTCGCTTAAGCACTCGCAAGCCGGGCAGGATCCGCCGCAGTCGATCCGATCCTCGCCCCCGTCCAACTCGCCGTTGAGGCACAGATCGAAAGGCCAGACGGCTACTGCGGCCTGAAACACTTCTGCGGGGCCGCTCGAATAAGGCCGTTGCGCCCATGCAATCACCTTGATGTCGTTTGGGCTGGACCAACTCCTGCTGTCGAACGTAAAGGTCCTCTGGACAACCGCACATTCTTGGCCGGGTCTCAAACTGAAGTCCTCCCAAGACGCAGCCTGCTTGAATCCGTTGCGGCTGTAGCTGTTGCCGCCCTCGAACGACATCGGCCAGTAGTCCAGCACCTGCACCATATAGAGGCGCATCGTTTTGGCCGAACCGCCACTCTCAATGCAAACCGTGGCCTCCATTGTGTAGGTCGGCCCGCTGACTTGCTCGCCGGTCAAGGCGATGGTGACGTCAGTGGCGACGCCTCTTCGCTGCAAGTACTTGCTGCGGTACCAGTTGTACATCTGGGAGTTACTCTGGTACGCGCCTTCGGCGTCTAAAACGCCGTCGAACCACGCAGTTGGGGTGCCGGTAACACCGTAGAAGTTATCCCGGGCATTCCCCCAGCTTGTTGCAAAGCCGTCCCCGACGTGAATCTGAACAGCCGCAAACGTGTCCGGGGTAACCTGGCCTCCGGGGCCGTAATCCCTAATCATCCAGCTTAACGCGGTACCCGCGTATGGGCAGTACTGTCACCAAGTGGCCGTGAATTCTTCGCACAGCACAACCCGGTCTGCCGCTATGGCGTCACCCGGTCCCGAGGCAATTAGCATCGTCAGAGCCGCCCAAAAACATGTGCTGGATAGCGGACCGGTCTCGGGTCGTAGATTGGACTTCATTTGCCAACTCCCTTCTCGCTCCGGCGGCTTGTACCACCGCTAGGATGAGTATGGTCTCTGCGCGTGCCTCCGCACCGACGGTGGACCCCAACCCCCGCAGGGCAACATTCCCACCATTCTCGCAACTCCCGGCAGAAAGTCAAGCAGGAAAACCCATTCTGCTGCATCCTTACATTCCTCGCGTGTCTTCGCTAATCTGTGGGTCGAGCGGGCATGCGTGAGAGGGGCGCGCAGGGCGCGGGATGGAGGTGAGCCCATCGCGCACCCGTGGCCTCACCTGGATGGTCGGTCTCTCAGTGTCCACCGCGGTGGTTGCGCAGCCCAACCTCGGCCCTGAGGGGTTCCTCCAGGCCGATTGCCCGGACATTGACGTAGAAGGCTGCTTTGTGCCCAACTCCGTCTTTTGGGATGGCGATCCTCCCTGGTCGCTACGAGCGCCTTCGTGTTCACCAGGCGTCAGGCACAGGCGGTGTGAAGAGGCGTCTGCAGGTACGGAGATGCGCTTCTGTTGCGGCGCCGGCTTGCAACGGGCGAACCCGAGCCCGTTATCTTGGGGCGGATCATGGGGTTCTTCTTGCTGGGCACGGTGATCTGGCTGTTTCACCCGCTGATCGCACAGGTCAATTCCGAGAGATTCAAGTGCACACTTATCTACCTGGTACCGATCGGAGTGGCTTTCTGGGTCCTCGGTAAGATGGACTTGAGTATATCCGCTCCGCCGCGCTGGCGCTATCGCGCCGTTACCGCGGCTATCGCGGTCGTGGGAGCGCTGCTGATCTATGCGTGGGTCTATCCGCCAGCCAAACCGTCACGCGAGATCGGCTGGCAGACCTGGTCGGCGGACGCGGTGGAGCTGGCTGTCCGCTCGGGAAAGACCGTATTCGTTGACTTCACCGCCGCCTGGTGCTCGAACTGCGAGGTTAATAAGGCAGTAGCCATCAATCAGCCGGATACGGCCGACAAGTTTCTGGAACTGGGCGTGGTTACTTTCAAGGGCGACTTTTCCGACCGTGACAAACGTATCTCAGCCGAGTTGCGGAAGTACGGACGGCCCGGTGTACCGCTGAATCTCATCTACCCGGCCGACAAGCTCGATGACCCCATCGTCTTGCCGCCGCGGTTCACACTCGCGCTCCTGCTGGAGAAGCTCGACGAAGCGGGTCCCTCCCGCGCCGCCGCGGCGATGCGTGAGCCGGGGGGCAAGTAGGAGCCGACTTTCCTTTCCGTTAATGGGGCTTGTTTTCGGCAGCCGGTGTTTGTTACAATGGATGCTCGTTATCGGGCGCGTGCCTGAGGAGGGGCGTTTTCCCCGACGCATCCGACGCAGGACGAAACCGCCCGGGAAGTTTGGCGTGTGCACGGCTCGTCTGTGTGCGAGCGCGGGCTCGGTTGGCTCAGTGCAATGTACGCGTGAAGGGGGATGGACAGGAGTTCGAAGAGATGGTGATGAGCAATCTACGATCCAGGTGGTTGAGTCGGCAGGGAGTCGCCTGCTGCGTGGCGATGGGCGGCCTTTTTCTCGTCAACTCGGTACATGCGCAGAAGACGATCGATCCCGGCGATGACTGCTGGACCACGCCTGACCGCTGCGACGGATCGACTTCGGTCGAATTCGGTTCGAGTGATCTTCCGGAGATCCCACCCGACTTCTTCTGGCCCGGTTCCGAAGCGTTTAGCGGCCAGGTGGTTCTCAAAGGGGCGAATTCCGGAGCGACGGACACTAAGGTGCGAAGACTCGACCAGCTGGTTCTCCCGGAAAGCGGCCTGTGCGTCACAACGGACACGGAGATCCTCCAGCTCGACTTGGTGAGTTGTGAACCCATCACCGTCACCGTCAGCGGGAATCCTGAGGATTGGGACGTGGCGGTCGATCTGTCCAGCGTGTCCGCCCCGGACGGAACGCTCGGGGCGTGCAAGCACGACACCGACGGTGGAACGATAGCTGTCTCCATACTCAACGTGCAGCCGAAGTTCGTCTTTACGAAGGTTGGCGATGCCGGCGAAGTTCGAACGTACGACACGGCAGACAACGGGGTTGATCCGATCACGATAAGTTCGTCTCAGGAGGGGCACTTCCTGGGTGGGGCTGCGGCGTCTGACTCCCCATGCGACCCCGATAACTTCTACGCGGGGGCCAGACTGGTCGGCGGGGAGGTTTGCTGCGAGGAGATCTGTCACGCCAACGGTGACGGCGATTACCGCCACTGCATCATCCCACCGGATTGTCCGGTGTGCACCGACAGTATTCCCACCGTTTCCGAGTGGGGCTTGATTGCGATGGCGGTCCTCGCTCTGGGTTTTGGTGTTGTCGTCCTCCGTCGAAGCCAACGCCAGGCCGCGTAGGCTATCCGCCCGACAAGCAGGAACAGGCGACGCTGACCGTTCTGGAACAGGCCGAGGTCCTCTGCAAAGACTGGGCGGGCGTCGCGGCGTAGGCCAGCGTTCAGACAGGCCCTACCCGCTGAAGTCAAACAGGTCCCCCGGCTCGTCGTCGTCGCTGGTGACAACGTGTGCATAGATGCTCGTTGTGGCGATGTTGGTGTGGCCGGCGGCTGCCAAGGACCCTGTCCCTGTCACTTATTCCGTACTCGTTGTCAGTACACGACTTACGGTTTGACAGGTTGGACGCCTCGGCTATCGTCTCCGAGACGTGATCGAAGCTCTCGGAGGCTGTGAAATGTGCCTGATTCGCATCTTGTTGTTGTGCATACGAGTGTCCCTGCGTGACCGAGCGGAACTCGCCGCCGAGAATCTCGCTTTGCGACAACAGCTCGCGGCCCTGCAGCACAGGTCCAAACGCCCGCGGTTGCGCAAGCGTGATCGGATCTTCTGGGCGTTGCTGTCCCGGATCTGGCCGAATTGGCGTTGTGTCCTTCTCATCGTTCAGCCAGACACCGTGCTCCGCTGGCACCAGCGAGGCTTCAAGCTCTTTTGGCGATGGAAGTCCCGCACGGGCAAAGTCGGCCGACCGAAGATCGAACTTGAGATTCGCACGTTGATCCGCCGCATGTCACGCGAAGACCCGACCCGGGGCGTCCCGCGCATTCAGTCAGAGCTCGCGCTGCTGGGGCACACGGTCTGCGAGACAACCGTGCGTGAGTACCGGACTCGACATCGCAATCCGCCATCGCAGACCTGGCGAACATTCCTGGACAATCATGCTCGAGACATCGTCGCGGTCGACTTCTTCACGGTACCGACAGCAACGTTCCGCATTCTGTTCTGCTTCATCGTACTCCGACACGACCGCCGCATGGTCATCCACTTCAATGTGACCGCGCATCCGACAGCCGAGTGGACGGCGCAACAAATGGTCGAGGCCTTTCCGTATGACGAAGCTCCTCGCTTCTTACTTCGCGATCGTGACTCGATCTACGGCGAGTTCTTCCGACAACGCGTCAAGTACATGGGCATCAAGGAAGTCGTGACAGCGGCACGCTCTCCCCGGCAGAATCCATACGTGGAGCGACTCATCGGATCGATCCGTCGCGAGTGCCTCGACCGTGTTATCGTATTCAACGAACGGCATCTCAGGCGCACCCTGTCCTCGTTCTTCGTGTACTACCATGAATCGAGGACTCACTTGTCGTTGAATCGCAACGCGCCTGCTCCGCGCCGAGTCGAGCATCCATCCGAAGGAACGGTGGTCGCGATCCCTCAGGTTGGCGGACTGCACCATCGGTATCGCCGCGCGGCTTGAGCATGAACCCGCGTGGGTCGCCTGGTGCGCCGGATGGCAAGGGTGCGCGCCTGCATCCCGACTCGAGTGATTCATCACACAAACCTCCCTCGACGGGCAGCGGGTGGCATCACTCATCGTGCGCCCGCTCGGTACCAGAGGCACCGCAAGGCTGGATCGGCCCCGCATCGAGTTTCTGCGAGGGACAGCGAACTCCTCGGGTTCAGTGCCCGACGAGCTTGGCTGTTCGTAGTGCCTATCCTCGGCTGCCCAAGACCACAACGCCGCCACACTTGCGCTGTAACGGCGGCCGGCTGCCCTTTTCCGGCCACCGTCACGGGCACGGATGCGGGCAGGGGAACACCTGGGCGAACGCATCCAGTACCGCCAGGATGTCGTCCAGGTCAAGTACCCCGTCGCCCCCGCATGGAGCCAGATCCGTGCTCTCAGGTGGATCGTTCGTACCACACCCATCCACCGTCGGGCCGTCCCCGAAATCATCGAGCAGACACGTGATGTCATCAAGATCCGGCTGGGGACACGTCGGCGGGCAGAAGCTCGGCACGATGTCCCCGAAGAGCTGCGGCTGGTATTCGTACACGCACCCGTCGCCTCCAGCCTTGGGATTGCCGCAATCGCACGTGTCCGCCGTGCACTGATCGCCGTCGTCGCAATCCTGATCGACCACGCACAAGTCTTCGCACTCATCGGGGATCTCGTTCTCGTTACAGTCCTGGCTGCTGCCTTCGGTGATGTCGCAGTAGTCGGGAACACCGTTGGGTTGGCAGTCGATGTTGTCGTCCCCGCCGGGACAGAGGTCGCAGGCATCCCCCACATCATCGCCGTCACCGTCCGCCTGAGAAGCGTTCCGAATTGCGGGGCAGTTGTCGCAAGCACTGCCGACACCGTCGCCGAGTCCGTCGTCGAATAGCGTGAAAACCTCCGACGGAGCGAGCGCTCGATCGAAGATGGCCAGTTCATCCATCAGGCCTTCGTAGCGCTCGCTCCCGGGGTTCCCAAGGCTGATGCCGGTCGAGAAGCTGTCGAGCGGGGCGTACACCGTACCCTGGTTGTCATAGTCTGCAACTTCGCTGCCGTTCACGTAAATGCGCAGCAGGCCGTCGTCCAACCCGTCCCAGACCGCGGCCAAGTGGGTCCATTCATTCGCATTGATCAGTACGTTGGCGCGGGCGCCGGTGAGGACGTCGTTCTTCTTGACGTAGAAGTGCGGCTTCTGTCCTTGAAGGCGGAAGTTGTAGTTTGCCCGGCTCACGAAGCGATGGTATGTCACCGGAAACGCGCTTGGATTGACCCACAGGGCGATCGTCAGATGTTCGAGGATGTCGAAGTCGGTCGAGGCCGGCACGGTGACGGTGGACCCGCCGGCAGGGAAATTGAGCGCCGAACCGTGGACGCCCGAATCGGTCCAACCCACCGAGTTGAGCGTGCCCACGTGCCCGGCAACGACGTCGGTCGCAGTCGAGCCGGTGCCCTCATCGAAATGCCACGCCGCAACCGAAACAAGATCGGGGTCCGGCGCTTCGCCGTCGAGCTGATCGGGATTCGCGTCGGTCGGGCAGTTGTCGCAGTCGTCTCCCACGCCATCGCTGTCAGCGTCCGCCTGAGAAGCGTTCCGAATTGCGGGGCAGTTGTCGCAAGCATTGCCGACACCGTCGCCCAGGCCCACATAGAGATCGGCCACCTCCGTATCGGAAAGGGCGCGGCTGAAGATCGCCACCTCATCGAGCAGGCCGTCGAAGTCGCCATAGCGGCCATAGCCGATGGACGCGTAAGGGCGGGATAGGCCGAGCGCCACGGGTGAGCCGTCGCTTGGAACGAGATTGCCACCCCACTGGCTCTCGGCCGCCACGGGGGCGCCGTCGATGTAGATCTCGACCTCGTCGGCGCGGGCGGCGTCGTAGGTCATTGCCAGGTGGGTCCAGCGACCGTCAGTGACCATGCTGGGGACCAGGTATGGCGTTTGGCCGTTGAAGAACTCCTCGGTCTTCAGGTAGATTTCGAGATCCGCGCCGGAGGAACCGATCTCGATGGTGTCGGGGTTCCCATACGACGCTTTGGCGATCATGACATTGTCGATTTCATGGTTCGTGGCCTCGTACTGACGGTCGATACGACGCTGGAACCACAGGGCCACGGTAAAGGCCGACACGTTTCCAAGTTCCGGCACATCGCCGATTTCGACCCGTTGGTTGTTGTCTATGCCCGACGCGTCGAAATCGAGCCCACCGCCCTGACGGCCCGTCGTCCAACTCGGAAGACCGTAGTCGCCCGCCAGGGTCCCGTCCCAATTGCCCATCTGATCGGTCGCTGTCGTTCCCGTCCCGTCTTCAAGCCGGTAGGCGAGGACCGCCGAAAGTGCGGGATCCGGCGCTTCGCCGTCGAGCTGGTCGAAATTGGCGTCGTCCGGGCAGTTGTCGCAGGCGTCGGGAACGCCGTCGGCGTCGAAGTCCACGGGCGCGATGTTGAGGTCGTAGTCGCCGGGGGCGCCGAAGGACGCCAGGCGGATCAGGTACGATTCCCCGGAGGTAGCATCGAAGATGACCTGCGAGAGCAGGCCATCGAAATCGTCGTTGCAGGCGATCTCGGTGCCGCCGCAACCCTCGTAGACGCTAAGCACGGTGTCCTCCTGCCCGCTGTCAAAAGTGTCGACGGTGACGGGCCCGTCACACACGGCCACGTACGTAAACCACACGTCGTTGTCCGAGAACTGCTGGCAGGTCGCTTCGTCGCCGTCGGTCTCGCCGGCCTGCGAGTTGTTGCCCTCGGCCGCGGCGATCCCGTTGGAAACGATGGTCGCCGAAGCGCAGTCGTCGTTGGCCGGAGCGCTGATGCAGGTGACGTTCAGGTCATAGTCGCCGGGGGCGCCGAACGACGCCAGCCGGATCCAGTAGAATTGACCGTTCGTGGCGGCGAACGTCACCTGTGAAAGCAAATCCTCTTCGTCGTCGTTGCAGGCGATCTCGCTGCCGCCGCAGGCGTCGTAGACGCTCAGGACGGTGTCGGATTGCCCACTGTCGAACGTGTCGACGGTCGCACCGCCGGTGCAGGTGGCGGTGTACTTGAACCAGACGTCACCGTCGGAGAACTCCTGGCAGGTCGCCTCCGCGCCGTCGGTTTCGTCCGCTAGTGCGTTGTTGCCCTCCGCGGCGGGGACGCCGTCGGAGATGGTCAGCGCCGATGCGCAGTCGTCGTTGTCGGGGACGGCGACGCAGGTGACGTTGAGATCGTAATCCCCGGTCGCGCCGAAGGACGCCAGCCGGATGAGGTAGGATTGGCCGACGCCGGTGTCGAACGAGACCAGCGAGAGCGTGCCGTCGTCGTCGTCGTTGCAGGCGATCTCCGTTCCGGCGCAGGCGTCGAATACAGTGAGGACGGTGTCCTCCTGCTCGCTGCCGATCGTGTCCACAATCGCCCCGCCGGTGCAGGTGGCGATGTACTCGAACCAGACGTCCCCGTCGGAGAACTCCTGGCAGGTCGCCTCCGCGCCGTCGGTTTCGTCCGCTAGTGCGTTGTTGCCTTCCGCGGCAGGGGCGCCGTCGGTGACGACGGTCGCCGAATTGCACTCGTCGTTGGCCGGCGCAGCGACACACGCGATGTTCAGATCATAGTCCCCTGGGGCGTCGAAGGACGCCAGCCGGATCCAGTAGGATTGCCCGGACGTCGTTGAAAACTCCACCTCCGATAGCAGATCGTCGGCGTCGTCGTTGCAGGCGATCTCCGTTCCGGTGCAGACGTCGAACACAGTGAGGACGGTGTCCTCCTGCCCGCTACCTGTGGTATCGATGGTCGCTCCGCCGGTGCAGGTGGCTACGTACTCAAACCATACGTCGCTGTCGGAGAACTCCTGACAAGTGGCCTCGCCGTCGTCGGTTTCATCCGCTTGTTCGTTGTTGCCTTCCGCGGCGGGGGCGCCGTCGGTGACGACGGTCGCCGAATTGCACTCGTCGTTGCCCGGCGCACCAACACACACGATGTTCAGATCATAGTCCCCTGGGGCACTGAAGGACGCCAGCCGAATCCAATAGGATTGCCCGGTCGTCGTCAAGAACACCACCTGCGATAGCAGATCGTCGGCTTCGTCGTTGCAGGCGATCTCCGTTCCGCCGCAGGAGTCGTAAACGCCGAGGACGGTGTCCTCCTGTCCGCTGCCGTCTGTGTTGATGGCCGCACCGCCGGTACACGAGGCCACGTACTCAAACCACACGTCCTTATCCGAGAACTGCTGGCAGCTCGCTTCGGCGTCGTCGGTTTCGCCGGCCTGCGAGTTGTCACCTTCGGCTGCGGGGACGCCTTCGCTGACAATGAGCGCCGCGGCGCAATCGTCGTTGGCCGGGGGTGCGGTGCAGGCGATGTTGAGATCGTAGTCGCCCGGCTCGGCGAAGGAAGCCAATCGGATCAGATAGGACTGACCCTGGATCGTGTCGAACTGGATGCCCGCGAGCGTGTCCGCGTCGTCGTCGTTGCAGGCGATCTCTTTGCCGCCGCAGGAATTGAATACGCTCAGAACCGTATCCTCCTGCTCGCTGCCGATGGTATCGATGGTCGCTTTGCCGGTGCAGGTGGCGGTGTACTCGAACCAGACGTCCCCGTCGGAGAACTCCTGGCAAGTGGCCTCGCCGTCGTCGGTTTCGGACGCCGCAGCGTTGTTGCCCGAAGCGGCCGGCGTGCCGTCGGTGACGCCCGTGGCATCCGCGCATTCGTCGTTGGGCGCCGTGCCGATGCAGGCGATGTTGAGGTTAAAGTCACCCAGCTCGGCGAACGACGCCAATCGGATCCAGTACGTCTCCCCGCCGTCGGCGAGGAACGTGATCGCCGAGAGCCTGTCCGGCCCACCGTCATCGTCGCAAGCGATCTCGACCCCGCCGCACGCGTCGTACGCGCTGAGCACCGTATCCGACTGCTCGCTATCGAAAGTGTCGACGCGGACGATGCCCTCGCAGGTGGCGGCGTACCGGAACCAGACGTCGCCGTCGGAAAATGCCTGACACCCGGCCTCGCCGTCGTCGATCTCGTCGGCGTTGGTGTTGTCGCCCCAGGTGGCGGGTGCCCCGTCCGAGACCACCGTCGCCGAAGCGCAGGTGTCGTTGTGTACGCCAGCGTTGGTCACGGCCACCGCCAGGAGGATCGTCGCGGGGATCGCCGCGTATCTTAGTGTTGGTAAATACATGACGTCATATTCCTCATATTCCGTTGCCAAGGATGGCTATTCCGTTGCCATGGATGAGCTACCTTGCTGCTCCGTGACACCCACATACGTTTGCACCCATCGATTGACGTACACAGGTGCGGTAGCCCGGGCGGGCGGGACGCCGGCTGGGCCGGCGTCCCGCACACACTCGGGGATTACTTAATCGCCCTGGTACTCATAGGCGCCGATGTCGACGTCTTCGATGCCGTCGCCGTCGCCGTCGGTGATACGGAAGTTGCCGTCGAGGTCGAAGTCCGGCAGCGCCTGGAAGCCGGCCTCAATGATGTCCGCATCGGCGAACTGGTTGCCCGCATCGATCAGGAGCGAGCTGACCGAGAGCCGCAGATCGCCGCCGGACGCGTCGACGAAGCCGGCGCTGGTGGGGAAGATGTTGCCGGTGCCCTCCAGCATGCCGGCGAAGTCCGCTCCTCCATCGCCATAGTACCAATTATTATCCTTCTTAAACTTAAACGATATGGCCTTGATATGGATGGCGCAGTTGTCGTACGTGATCGAGCCGCCGCTGCTGAGGCAGCGACCGTTGTCTTGATGTCCGCAGCCTTTCTTGCTCCTGCCTGTTAGGATCTGTCCGGGCTTCGTGCAGATCTGCTGTTCAATGTCAAGAAAGACGATGACCCACTCCTTCCTACACTTATGGAGCTTCTCGGTAACCACCTCGGTTCCAACGTTGTTCCAGAAGACCGTGTTGTCGGCGATGACGGTGCCTGAGGCGCCGATCGCGCCGCCCACGGCGATGGGCCGAATGGGATTCTCGTTGTCGCAGTTGCGATCCGACTTGATCTCCTCGCCGCTCTCGAGGTCGGGGTAGGCCTCGTTGCCGTAGAAGGTGCAGTTCACCACCTTGGAAGTGGCGGCACTCCCGACGAACAGACCTCCGCCGAACATGGATGCCCGATTGCCCCGGAACAGGCAGTTGACGAAATTCACGTCGCTGCTAGCTACGGCAACGCCGCCGCCGGCACGGCTGTGGTCCCAGGCAATGTCCAGGATGTTCTCATTAAAGTTCACCTCGTTTTCCTCAAAAGTGGTGTTCCGTACGGTGGCCTCGGTCGCGGACAAATAGACGGCGCCGCCGCGCAACTGATACGAATATCCAGCCCCCTCGGCTCTTTCGAGCAGGAAGTTGTTGAGGAAGCGCGAATCTTCGATCAGCGTGGCGGATGCCGACTTCACACATAGCGCTCCGCCATACGCATTCTCGGTAGCGGTATCACCGGGAGCGCACGAGTTTCGTGAAAAGGTGCAGCGCCGGATGACCAGTTGACCCTCAGAAACGCTCACGGCGCCGCCGAGCAAGTCAGTTGCGGCGGCCCCCCCAACGACCTGGTTGTCGCTGAAGATACAGTCTTCGATCGTCAGGTTGGTTCTGGACGAATAGATCGCCGCACCGCCGTAGAGTTGATATGGGGAGGTCATGACATTGCCGAAGAAGAAGCAGTTGGCGATCTCGACGGTGGATTCCTCATCCCCCAATCTGATGGCCGATTTATCCGCGCCCTGAAGCGTGAAGCCGTCCAGACGCACGAATATCGCAGGCGAAGTAAGCGTCGTCAGCATGTACTCGCCGGGGGTGCCCTGGGTGATGAACGTGCCGTTGATCGTGCCGTCCGCGACCCGCTGGCCGAGTTCGGTCTCGTTGCCCGCGAAACCACCGTAGATATTGGCGTTTCGCGGCAGAAGCTGGTTGGTCAGCGGATAGGATCCGGACGCCACCCAGATCTCGGCGACGTCGTCGGTCGCGGTGGGGGTCTCATTCCGATCATCGGCCTCGTCCATGGCCGCCGCAAGACTGGTGTAGGCGTCGTCCCAGCTCAGGCCGTCGCCCGCTCCGGTCGCGGCAGCGTCGACATAGAGGGTGATGGCCTCGCCCGTCGGGAAGGGATCGTCGGGGTCGAAGAGGCCGTCCCCGTCGCTGTCGCGGCTGAGCGGGTTGGTCGCGTCTTCCGTGTCACTGGGATGACCCGGCTCGAAGCCGTCTGCTCCGACCCACTCATCGTAGTCGGTGAGGCCGTCGCCGTCGGAGTCCTCGACGGTCGGGTTGGAGTAGGCGCGGAACTCGACAGGATCGCCGCTGGCCGGCGTGATCTTCACCACCCAGCCGCCGTCGAGGAGCTCGCACGTGTCGGGATCGATGTACTGCCGCGCGGATTCGATCGGGTCGGGAATGCCGTCACCATCGGTGTCGGCGGTGGCGTCGGACGAGCCGTATTGCTGCTCCTGTGCGGCGTACAGGCCGTCGCGGTCGCTGTCCTGGGTGAGCGAGAGCAAGACGCTTTCGCCGTTCCGCAGGACGATATCCTCGAACTGCGCTGCGTCGAGCGAGAGGTCTTCCGAGAGGAAGACCATCCAGAAGCGCGGCACGTCCAGATCGGTTTCGACGTCGCGGACGCTCCACAGCGACGCGCCCGCGCCAGTCACCTGGAGGTCATCCATGAGGATGATCGTGGCTCCGCCGGGGTCGGAGATGGCCCGCAGTTCCACGTAGAGAGCGGCGCCCTCGTGGCCGGTGCCGGTGTTGAGCGTGCCGCTTACGAGGTCGGGGATACCAGTGTCAGCGGTCAGGACGTCCTCATCGAGCAGCGTGCCGCCGCCGGCCGGGTCGCCGGCCCAGATGGAGACCGAATAGTCCCCCGGCGGACTGTCCTCCAGGGCGACCACCAGGCCATAGGCGTGGTCGGTGTTGTCCTGCACGGTCCCGATCATCTGGCTTATCGCCTTAGCGTCCGTCGTGGTGGAGCGGAACTCGACCCACTGTACACCGTCGGGCGGGGGCGGTTCCGTGAGTTCGGCGACCGAGACTTCGCCGTTCGCGCCGCCGATGTCCCGGACATTCCAGTCGTCGGGAACTCCCGAATTCTGGGGACTCTCGAAGCTTCCGTTGGTGACCGGGGCGTCACAGGGCGGCATCACCACACGGGTTTCCCAGTTGCCCACGCCGACCGTCAGGTCCAGGACCTTGCTCATCTTGATTCCGGCCAGCGTGCTGTCCGCGTTGCGGTCTACGTTGGTGGCGATGCGGTACTCTTCGAAGGTGCCGTCGCCGAAGTCGATGCTGACGCGGGCGGTGCGGGCCTGCGTGACTTCCTGGATGAACGCGAAGTTGAGGCCCTGGTCGTTGATCAGCTCGAACGCCGCGGGCTCGATCTGCAGCGAGTCGGGCTTGGCCATGAACGCCTTGACGCGGTCGGCGTTGATGTCTTCCGCCGACGCCAGGAGCACGCCCGAATCGGCGCCCGGTGACAGCGTCAGACCGGGGCCCAGGTCCACTCCCAGCGATGCGAATGTCTTATACTCGCCGGGCGAAGTGTCGCTCGGGTCGCTGGTGGCCTGCCACTGACGAACGGTGAAGCCCAGATCGACGACCTGCACGGTGATGTTGCCGATGTTGCTGACCTTGATGCCGGCGAGCATGGATCCCGTGGCGGCCGTCTCGGTGAACGCCCGGGACTTCTCCTCCATCTGGCTGAAGGTCTCCTCGGAAAACTTGGTCGATTCCGTCGTCGATTCCCAGCCATGCTCGTAGCCGGCGGTGACTTCAACCGACCCCGTCACGCTTGGGTCAGCAGAGGCCTCTACCTCAACGCCAACCGTGACGCTGGCGGAGACGGTGTTGGATTGCGATTCGGTCTTCGAGCGCGACTCGCCGGTCGTGAAGGACGTCTCGAAGGCGGTCGTTTTTCCCTCCTCCTCCGCGTATTCCACGTCCAGGCGAATATCGACGTCATCGACGATCTCGAACAGAAGCTGCGGCATGTCGGCCAGCAGCGGCGTTCGTACCGGCGTGTCGATCTCGTCCGTGTCGCGCACGTTGTCGCCGTCGGTGTCGTCCAGCGTCGGTGACGTGGCGTTGAACTTGATGTCGACGCGATCAACCGGATCTTTGAGCAGCTCGGTGCTGTCGTACAGCTCGGCACCGTCAAAGAGCGAAGCGTTGGGCGGCAGCGTGCTGAACGGCGACGACGGATCCGCAGATCGTGCGTCGCCGTCCGAGTCGATGCTGACCGGGCTGGTGAGCCAGCGGAACCACTCCTCGCCATCCCACAGACGGTCGCCGTCGGTATCAACCGCACGCGGGTTAGTCTTGACGAGGTACTCATCACCGTCCGCAAGCCCGTCACCATCGGTATCGATGACGTTCGGGTCACTGTCGACGTGATGCTGGAGGTATGTTCCAAGCTGCCCAGGATCGAGCCCGAAGCCGAAGATGTCGACTTTGATGTCCCAGCCGGCAATCTCCTCCGCGTCGCTCAGGCCGTCACCGTCGGAGTCGATGGCGCGGCCACCACCTGCGGGGAGCATGAAGGTATCGAAGCCCTCCGCCAACGCCACCTCGTACACCTGCCCCTGGAGTTGGCTCCTAACGCGCACGTCCACGGTGCCGATCGGTAGCACCGGCGTCATCGCGGTCAGGATCCCGTCGGTGAGGACCTGCACCTCCTTGGCCGACAAGTCGCCGAAAAAGACCTGCGCCCCCGGCGCGAAACCTTCGCCCTCGATCATGACGATGGTGTTGCTCTCCACCAGTCCCCGGGTCGGTGTGATGGCCCTCAGTGCCAGTGGGCCGTCCTGGGTCCCCAAAGCGGGGCCGTCATCTCCGCTCGTACCTCTATCGAGACCGGACAGGTCCTTTCCGCAACCGGTGAATACGATCATGCCGACCGCAAGCGTCCAGAGGATTCCGTTCGTACACGTGCTTCTCATTTCTGTGCTCCTTAAAAGTTTCGCGCTGGTAGCGCTGGTTAGTTTCCTGTGAAGGTCACTTGAAACACGCCAAAGTCTCTCATGCCCCGTGTGCCTGTCGTTGTCCGGGTCACAAACACGGCGCAACGTGCCGCCTCATCCCCGTACACCCCAAAAACACGCGGGAGGGGAACTCGATAAACAAGAATTCTTTGACGACCGATAATAATGCCCCCAGGAAGCCAAATAAAGGCCATCGCGTATCTTCGGCAGGTATTCGCTATACTGGGTTGCATGGGAGGAGGCGCGCCACAAACTGACCCAGTCGCCCACGGATCGAGCGAGGCCACGTTGCTGCTCGTCCGCATCAATGACGGGGACTCACAGGCGGCAGCAGACCTGTTGCCGTTGGTGTACGAGCAGCTCCGCGCCATCGCCGGGAGTCAGTTCCGTAGCGAGCCGGCCAACCACACGCTACAGCCGACAGCCCTCGTCCATGAGGCGTACCTGAAGCTGGTTCAAGGCGGTGACAACTGGGAAGGCCGGGCTCACTTCTGCGCCGTGGCCGCGACCGCCATGCGGCAAATCCTGTCGAACCACGCACGGGGCAAGCGCGCAGCCAAGCGCGGCGCGCAACGTGTCGACTTGACAGTCGACAACGTTATGACGCCGTCCGGCTCTTCCGTGCTCGACCTGGTCGCATTGGACGAAGCCCTTACCAAGCTGGAAGCGATGAACCAGCGCTACGGGCGTCTCGTGGAGCTGCGCTTTTTCGGCGGGCTGACCGTGGAGGAGATCGCGAAGCTCGAAGGCGTTTCCTCGCGCACGGTCAAGAGAGACTGGCGGAGCGTTCGCGCGTGGATGAGCCGGGAACTCGGCGAGGAACGCCAGCCGTGACCGAGGTCGAGCGATTCGAGCGGGCCATGCAGGTCTTCCAGCAGGTCTGCGAGCTTCCGGATGGACAGCGCTGCGCCTTTCTAACGGAATCGTGTGGTGAAGACCCCGAACTGCGCGCCGAGGTCGAGTCGCTGCTGCAGCATGACGAGACCGAAACCGCAGCGATCGAAGCCGCCGAGGCCGGCGAAGGTGTGCGTGCGCTGGTGGCAAGCGTCGCGGACGAGTCGCCCGCGGCGCTTCCCAAGAAGATCGGGCAATACCGCATTCTGCAAGAAGTCGGCCGCGGCGGCATGGGTGTGGTCTACGAGGCCGAGCAGAATAATCCACAGCGACGGGTTGCGCTCAAGGTCATTCGCCGCGGTCTGCATTCCCGGCAGATCGTCAAGCGGTTTCAGCGCGAGGCCCACGTACTTGGCTTGTTGCAGCATCCGGGCATTGCCCACATCTATGAGGCCGGCCATGCCGAGCTCGACGGGGAGCGCGTCCAGTTCTTCGCCATGGAGTTCGTCGACGGCCTTCCCATCGATGAGTTCGTCAACCAGCGTGGCCTATGCCCGCGAGCCCGTATGGAACTGGTCGCGCGGACGTGCGATGCCGTTCACTATGCTCACGAGAAGGGTATCATCCACCGCGACCTCAAGCCGGCGAACATCCTGGTTGTTGACGAAGAGTACGGCCGCGGGACTGACGGGCCCATCGAACCGTTGCACCATAGCAGGTCGCCCCCCTGCGATGTGTATGACCAATGCTGCGGTCGGGCGAAGGTCCTGGACTTCGGCGTCGCCCGCATTACCGATTCCGACATGCAGTTGGTCACCTTGCAGACCGACGTGGGGCAACTGGTGGGAACACTTTCCTACATGAGCCCGGAGCAGGTGGCCGGCCGACCCGGCGAGTTGGACCGGCGCAGCGACATTTACGCCCTCGGCGTGGTACTCCACGAACTGTTGGTTGATAGACCTCCACACGACATACGCAAGCAGACAATACCCGAAGCGGCGCGCATCATTCGCGACGAGGAACCGTCGCGGTTGGGTTCGATCAACGCGATCTACCGCGGTGATATCGAGACCATCGTCGGCAAAGCACTGGAGAAGGATCCCACTCGACGTTATCAAACCGCAGCCGAGCTGGCCGCGGACATCCGACGATTCCTCGATGAGCGCCCGATCTTGGCCCGGCCTGCCAGTTCGGTCTATCAGCTTCGCAAGTTCGCCCGCCGCAACAAGGGTATGGTGGGTGGTGTGGTGATCGCGTTCATCACGCTGATCATCGGCGTCATCGGCTTCTCGTGGAAAGCGGCAAGCGAGGCGACTGCCCGGCGGCGGGCCGAGCACGCGGCGTATCAGGCCAATCTTAGTGCGGCGGCGGCAGCCATTCGCGAGCAGGATGTTCAGACGGCCCAGCAGCATTTAGCGCGGGCCCCCGAGGCGCGCCGAGGCTGGGAGTGGCGTCATCTGAACAGCAAGCTCGACCAGAGCATGCATGTGGTCAGCTTGGGCAACAGCGTTGATGGCCGCTTCCAGGCGCAGCTCGGCTTCCACGGCGGCGACGGCGGTGTTCGCGTCTGGTGGCGTGCCGATGACCGGCTGACGATGCTGGTTGGAGAATCCACGGTTCCGGGCGCGGATGCGGTTTGGTCAGCCGAGGGCGTGGAGACCGCGTCTTTGACCCAGGATGGGCGCTCAGTTCTGATTTTCGGAAGGGACGCGACTGCTCGATTGGTCGATGCGGAAACCGGCGCTCTGCTGGAGTCGATCCCCGTCCCCGAGCAGTTTCCCGATCGCATCCGCTTCCTGAACTTTCCCCGAACCGCCTCGCTGGCGTCCGTCCAGCGCGTACTGCCGCCGGCCGGCCCGCGTGAACCTCCGGCCTACCTCTGCTTCAGCCCGGATGCAGCGCGGTTGGCGTTGTTGCACCGGAAATCAGACTCGGTCTGGGATCTTGCCGGCGGACGAAAACTCTGTGATCTCCCCCGGCATCCGGATGGCGCGGACGGCATGGCGTTCAGCCCGGACGGCCGACGACTGGTCACGGCCGGGCGGGACCGCAGGATTCGCCTGTTCGACCTCGACCGCGGTGGAGCTCTCGTCTGGGACACGCCGCGCGGACACACCGACGCCGCTTTGACCGTAGCGTTCAGTCCCGACGGAGAACTCATCGCCAGCGGTGGCGAGGACCGCGTAGTGCGCCTCTGGGCAGCCGAGACGGGAGAGCCGCGCGGCGTGCTGATCGGCCATCGCAAGTCGATCAAGAGCATCGCCTTTGGCCCCGACGGTCGCCGCATCGTCAGCGCGGACTGCGAGTCCGTGCGCGTCTGGGACGTCAGCGTTACGGAGGATCTGCGAGTGTGGTGGCCCGGGCGCCGGCGTCAAGTGCGGGCGCTCGCGATCAGCCCGGACGGTTCGCTGCTCGCTTCGGGATATGGAGAACTGTGCCTTTGGGATGTCCGGACCGGGCGGCTGGTGGCGGTCATTCCCGTCGGGGGCGCCGCCAGAACCGTCGTTCGGCATCTGAGCTTCGATTCGACCGGCAATCGCCTCGCCATGGCACTCACCTCTGGCCAGGGCCGTGACAAGGGCGGCGCCGTGGTGATCCTCGATGTCCGAACGGGTGAGCGTAAGGAGGTTGTCAAGACTACGAACGGGCGGTTTGGTGGCGGATTAGCGTTTGCTCCCGGCGGCGGTCCACTCGCTGCCTGTGTGAAAGAGGAAGTCGTCCTCTGGGATGCGACCACCTACGAGCCGCTCGCGCGACTGCCGAGGCCGGCCTCATCCATCGCCTACGGACCGCGCGGCCGGTTGCTGGCGACGACGCAAGGCCGGCGTGACGGGGAGAATGTAAGCGTGTGGGATACGGGCGCCTCTCGACCGCACCTAGAATGGCCGGGGCTACGTGCGCTCGCGCTGGCCATCGGCCCGGACGGGCGGCTCTTGGCCGTTGCTGGAGAAGAGTTAACGGTCTTCGACCTCGCCTCGGGACGGCGGCTCGCCACTTTGCGTGGGCACACGGACATGGTCTGCTCGGTTGCCTTCCTGCCCGACGGCACTCGGCTGGCGTCGGGATCCAAAGACCGCACCATCCGCCTTTGGGATCTCGACACCTTCGAGGAGGTGGCCCAGCTACGCGGCCACGTAGACCGGATCGCCGACCTGGCATTCACGCCGGACGGCAGCGCGCTGTTTTCCTGCTCGCCCGACTACACCGTAAGAATGTGGGACACGCGCCCCCTCAGCGTGATGCTGGCGGCGACGGATGAGTATGAGTCCATCAGCGCCCGGCTCACCCCGCACATTCGCGCTCTCTTCGAGCAGCTCGGTGATGCCTCCGCCGTCGTGAAGCACGTGGAGGCCGACGCGACGCTCACGCTACGTGAGCGCGAGATTGCCAATCAGTTGATCTTGCGGGAGTCGATCGCCCGCCAGGAACCTGACCCTTGACTGTAGATACGTTAGGTACCGCGCTCAGAACGCGCGAGGCTTTGCGCATCGCGAACCTACAATTCGCTGCCCGCGCTCGTAATTAGCCAATCCGGCGGCTTCGATCTCGGCTAGCCACTTCGTGCGTGGCGACCTCACGGACTCACTGTTCTTCGGGCTCGCCGCCAGCCCTGAACTTGGCGGCGTTAACGTTCAACTGGTCGAGTTCGAGATCCGGAGATCAGATCGCTAAAAACAACCATCAGTTGTGCTTGGTTCTCTTGGCTTGCAGCGCCAGCGACCCGTTTTGTAAGCCGGGCACAAAGCAGCAACCCGACGAGCTGGGTTGACCACCACAGGCCGTCTTCCCAAGTCCGGCGCAGTAAGCCATCACCGTTTGTGCCCAACGACCGCGCCGAGTCGAGATTACGCCCGGATGGGCCGCGTGATAGAGCCGAACGGAGGGGAGAGTACGCGATGAGTAAGCGACCAGACTGTCCTTCGACTGGGGCGAATAGTCTCAAGAAGTCTGGAGTGGCCACTCTAGCACCGCATTATGCGTCGCAAACTCCGCGACCTTGGCTAAGGAACATCGGTTTGAGGTCGAAGGGCGCGATATTCGATTCCCGTCGCCCAGTGCTTGCGAACGGTTGTTTCCGTAGCGCAATGATGCTGTGCCAGATGCCTGTCACTGAAGTGGTAGTACTACCACAAAACGCGTCAAGATGCGTCAGAATCCGACGATTTGCGAAAACCGCAGGGCACGCTAAGCTACAGCAGCCAAAGGCCTTACGAGCCAATCGGTGAAATCGGGAACTAGCTTCCCGAGCTGGACATCTCCCGTTCGGTCGCTACAGCCCAGGCGGAATCGACTTTTCCCATGGCCTGGCGGAACGACCCATGGGCACGGGGATTGTATCCCCCCGCCCCGGTGGCGCGCCTCCTTGTCGGGCAGTGACCTGAGTTGTCAAGGTCGTGCCGTGCAAGCCCGGGTCATTCGAACTCTGGAATGGTGGCCGCGAGCATAGCCGCGATCCCCGCCCGGACTGCTCCCGGCGGCGCGGCCCATACGCTGATCACCGCTTGGAGTTCTGGGTCAGGGGGCCTTTCTGCCGTGCGCGCTTTACCGGGCGCTACTGCCATGCATTCTTCCTCGGTGACGCTTCCATCGGTGCGAAAACGGTGGCATGGGTCGCGGAGCTGGCACGAGCGGCCATGCGGTGCGTGGCCGAGGCCAGAGGCACGTTGACGGGTGACGCGATCGGCCACGTCCATTTCGACTGGGACTTGCGGTGGCTACTCCATGTCCTCCGCGAGGGATGTGGTCATAAAGACCCCGTCGTATGCGTCCGCGAGCATCGGTTGACGCTCAACGACGACAGGGCGCAGTTCTCACTTGGCTACTCCAACCACGATCGATTTCGGGGCTACTCATCCCGTTCACTTGCGTTCCGGCCTACCACCTCCCTGTCTACGCTTCGCAGCATGCGTTACCACATACCACGCAAGACTCGGTACGTGACCGCTGGCTAAGCTTTGCCACGGTAGCCATCGCAGGCTACTAAACTCCATGCGCTTGCAAGGTGCAACTCCCACAGATCCGGACGTGCGGGTCTTCCGCATCCGGCTCCCTGGATCAGGGCTTCGCTACGAGTCAGCACGCCGTCTCGTATCCGTCGACGAAGGAACGATCGACTCCTTCGCCAGAGTCGCTATCTGTTCTCGTTTCGTTGACACGCTGTCAAGTTTCTGAGCACTTGGCATGTTTCCCTCGAACGGGTCCGTGATCCGACATCCCCTTCCCTCCACGGGGTCGTCACGGAGAGACTTCCCCCGCTTCACCGGTGTCGGGTCGGAGGAGGCGCGCCGAAGCGCTGGCCTCCGTCCGCCGCTCAAACGGTACGTGCGGTTTTCCCGCATACCGCTTTCACGAAGGCGGCC
>SDBU01003171.1_pt1 | contig 21117 bp, 29 predicted proteins | sample 2277071 | NCBI WGS metagenome assembly SDBU01 (sample SAMN10397929, study PRJNA504765) | marine sediment metagenome | isolation source: marine sediment core GS08_GC12, 126 cmbsf | place: Arctic Ocean: Gakkel Ridge, Loki's castle | collected 2008
AAACTGATAAAATACAAGAATTATCAACCTTAATAAAACTTGTAGAGTAATTCAGAAAATACAAGATTGTCGGATTTATCAAACTTGATAAAACTGACAAAATCGCTCCAAGAACGTGGTGAATCCTAAAAAGGGACTAATGCCGAAATCGGCAATGGGACCCTTCCTGACCGGAGGGTTCGGTATAAACGTAATACTGGCGTCCCTACGCCACCAAACTTAACACAAATAATGAAGGTGCGCCATATGTCGCACCTTACCATTTTCAAAAGGGGAGACCAGCTTTTACAAGAGTTACCAAGTTTGGTAAAACTTGTAAAATAGCTCCTGAAACGTGATGAAGGTTATCGGATTTGGCGAAACTGCCAAAACTGATAAAATCGTACCTCGAACGTCGCGTGAAAGCTCAATATTAGCACTGTCGGTCACCGACAATACTAATATTTCGGTAATACGTGATCGGGTGTAAGATGGAAACATGAAAAAGGAACTAAAGGCGAAATCGCCAATGGAACCCTTATTCGCTTAGTTGCCATACCGCTGACATGCCCTGTTCTTGATACAGTCCGCCCCACGGGTGTCTGACGACTAAACCTCTTTTTTCTAGTCCTCTGAGGGATCGGGTGATGCTTCCTCTTGCTGTGAGGTAATTTGGCATCGTTTTCAGGCTCGTTTCATGTTCTAGATATAGTTTATGGAACTCTTCGGGTGTCATTTCTATTTTGTTTCTTCTGGAGAATCTAGACCATCGTCTTTTTTCTGCTAGATATGCTTCAACTTCTGGGCGTAGAGTCCTAATGATTTTCTGCGTTTCCATCCACACAGGTGTCTTTCCGTCGTTGCGTGCGTTGTCTCCGTGTCTTTTTAGGAGTTCAATGATTCTGTAGTGCTGTTTACTAAGTCCTCTTCCCATCAGTGTAACCTGATACACATAGGACTCCTGCAACTATAATTGTATCAGGTATAGGGAACTTTTAGATCATTGAACTTTCAAACCTCTTTTCCCTGTCCTCTTCGGAATTTGGAGAGGATTCGGTTAAAATGTAATAATGATACCCCTAACTCACCAAACTTAACACAAATAATGAACGGCTCGCCAAATGGCGAGCCGGAACCTGAACCCATGCCTGACCCCTTTGATATATGGCTTGAGGAGCGGGTTCTGGTAAGCGACTGGAAACAGAAAAACGAAAGTAATTCCGAAATCGGAAATGCTTTCATTCCTACTCGAACCCCTTTTTTTGTGTCAAAGAAAATTATAACACCTCATTATATAGGGCTGGCTCGGTGGTTTATATGGTTAAAATGGCGACTAAAAGACGAAACAGAAGAGTTCAGCGTCCGTGCTTTCGGCAAGGAAACTGGGTTAGGTGGCGGTGCTACGTTAATGCCTGACGAGAAAGAGTTTTTCATAAAAAATAAGCGTGTAGCTAAAGACCGGAGTAAATTCAAACACTGGTAAGACTATCTCCACATCGCTTGATTCAAGTGTCTGTGACGACTGTTTTAAATGGTAGCAGATGGTAAATAATATACGGTTCTTGGAAGCCGTGGGGAGGTAAGTGATTGGGCTACGTCTCCCCGAGTTTTTTAGATTTAATGGCTGATGGATAGGTCAAACAGTCGGGACATCTTACATAAATCTCAGGATGATATACCCTGCCACATACACATTTGTAATACTTCTTTGGGAGTTTCGGTTTTTTACCTGGATAATTAGTCATTTTGTTATAACGAACTCCTTAAGGTCAGTTACTATGGTTTCAATGACCGCGTTGGGTGCATCTAGGTACATTACCCGGATATTATTTGAAACCCATAGCGAAAGGTTGTTAGAATAAGATGCTCTTCCATTCTTTCCACGCTCTATTTTCTTTGCAAACCCGGCCCCATCAAAGTCCTCCAGATATTTTTTTATGGTGGATGTGCCTACGCCCAATCCTACAAAGTCCTCTGGCAGATACCGTATCGAATCGTCACTAGAAACCAGTTTTTTCAAGACCAAGTTATGATTTGTTCTTGAATTAATGAACGAGTTCAGTTTACGTTTAGCTCCTTTTATCCAATCCATAACATAGGCATCGCTAAGAATTGTATCAATGTATTCTTGTTCCTGTCTCTGATTGTTATTTGCCTCGTCCAATTGTTTCTTGTATTCATCTCGTTCATTCATTACCTCCTGGATGTCGCTTGGAAACAGATCAATTCCTAACGCATTTGAAATTTCAACCATATCCTCTTTAAGGTTTTGAAGAAGTTCCGGGTATTTCTCAATAGTATGCAACTCATCATAGGCCGTAGTCAAATCATCTTTCAAGTCCCGGATAGTTTGTTTGTATCCAGCAATCTTGTTATCGGCCTTGAGTTTATAGGAATCTAGTGAGTCTTGTAATGCATCGAGTTTTTCTTGTGAAACTTGTTGATTCTCAAGTTCGGTAACTCTGATACGCATTTCAGAGATTATTGTCTTTTGTCCGGCTTCTGTAATCTTTGATTCAGATATTGTTCGGGTCTGGTCCTTTATGGTTTGTTTTTGCGTCGTTATTTTATCTTCCAGCCGATTGATAAGTTCTGGGTCAGCATCTTCCTCTATTTCCTCCGGGGCTTTTGCTAGTAAAATAGATAGTTCCTTAATGGCTTGCCCCATTTTAGGTATTCTAGTTTTGTTTTTCAGTTCTGGAGTTTCCCCGCCGTGTGTGGTTTTTCTTGTTTTAGTGTGACTGAATTGAGGTTGATCTAATCCCAGAAGTACAAAGTCACCTTGTTTGAATGCTGCGACTTTATCAATTTGTTTTGTAGAGAGCCATGTCTTTAGGTATCCTCTATCCACTGGCTCGAAGAGTTTGTAAACTACTTTGATGTCCAGTTGGGATATTACCATTTTTGTTACTTGGGCTGGCCTCTGTGTAGCAACAATTAGACCAATGCCGCGCTTTCCACCAGTAACCGCAATCTCATAAGCCCAATACTCTACTTGTTGTTGATGCGCCTTGAGGGTTTTTAGTCTGATTAATCCTTTCTCTGGAATGATCTTGTGGGCTTCATCTAGGACAAGAATATATGGTGTTCTTAGATCGGTCTCAACTTCATAGAAGGATTTAAGGAACTTGGCAAGGTATGTGAACCTTTCCAACGTATTTTTACCGGACAAGTCAAGAACAAGACTTTGGTGGTTTTCTACAATGAACTTGCATAACTGGTATGTTGATTCTGGGTTTAGGTTGGGAAGGTCTGCGTAATATGGATCATGTAATGCTCCGATCAGTATTGGGTATTTTTCTCTGAGTGTATAGTACTCTCCCTCCCAATCAATAATTAAGATGGGCTGTTTCTTGTCCAGGAACTCTTCACACAGAACCCCCACCCCGTAGCTTTTCCCGCTCCTTCGTATCCCGAGGAAATTTATACCCCGGTCTATGATGTCCTTTGGGTTGATGAATACGGTATCCGACAATTGAAGATAATTATCTCTTTCTTCCTGTGTCGGTGTTCTGGTTTTAACTATTTTTTCTTGCATTTTTATTTCGTCCTACGTTGCTCTCTCGCTTGTGATAAGTTTAAAATGGATGCCTGTCTTGGTTTTGGAGAAGGACGGGCTTGGGACGCCGGGGTGTCCGTTAATGAGGCTTTGGTTATTGTCCTCGTTAATCCCATCCTCGGCGTGTGCCCGTTGAAGGGTATGGTGCTGGGAACAAAAAACACGGTTTTTCCTTTCGCCCAGCACCATACCCTTCAACACCAGAATATACCACAATATATATAAACTTACTTACTTAGTAAGTAACTAAGTAGGTTAAGAAAATTGAAATCTATAAGTGAAACCTTCACAGACGAGGAACATCGCCTCCTCTTGAAGGCTAAAGGAAAACTCTCTTGGCACGACTTCATCTTGAAGCTAGTCAAAGAGAACAACAAGAAGGAGGATGTCTAGTTGTCGTCCACGCCTCGGTGTAGTGAATGCAATAAGCCTCTTCGAGTTGAGGAGAGCATACGGAGGGGCATTGGTCCCAAGTGTTTGGCGAAGCTATGGAAACAGGCTAAGGATGCCGAGACGAACGACAAGCGGGTCTGGGATAAAGTGGCTAAAGTAGAAGGTCATGCCACGGTGATACCACAATGAGTAAGAAGATGGTGTGGACTCCTGAGCTTAAAGCCGTAGCCAGAACAGTGATCCCAGTCAACATCAAGTCCATCGAGGAAGGCATACCTGCCTATCTTGATCATATTCCTGAGCTTGAGAAGCTACTTGCGGAGGCGTTGACCGGATGATTCTGGCTCTTGCAAAGGGCATAGTGATGGCTGACCCACGGACGCCGATACTTCTCATAGGGATATTCGTTGGGTCAGCGTTGAACAGACTTCGTGTCACAGCGAAACGACAGGAGATAAAAAAATGAGTAAAAAAGAAATAATTGTACTGCCTGAACAGGCAGACAGGGCCGTTGTGCCCATTAACGTAGACGATCTCGTCGCTATGGTTGATGCCTTCGACAAGTTCAAATCCAAAGTCCTGAAGTCCACAGATTTCTGGATAGACACCCGAGAGAATAAGAAGCGTGTCAAGAAATCTGGGTGGCTCAAGTATGCCCTTGCCTGTAACGTCAACCTTGAGAAGGTTGATGAACGTGAGGTCGATAAGGAGATGCCACACGGGTCAGGGAACTGGGTCACTATCTTTCACTTTGACTACCGGGCCATAGCCCAGTCTGGGCGATTCGCTGAGGCTTCCGGGTCGGCTTCTACATCTGAGAGAAGTACAAGTGATAAGATGATTCATGACACCCGGAGCCTAGCTCAGACGCGTGCCATGAACCGGGCGATATCGAACCTCATCGGTGGGGGTGAGGTTTCGGCGGAAGAGGTGCGGGGGTCTTCTCGCCGTCAGGCAAAAGCCAAACAAAAGACGGTAAAAAAGACCCCTAAACCAAAAGAGCCTGAGCCAGAACCTGAGCTTAAGGACGACGAAGCACGCGTTACTACCTTTATGGAAACTAATGGGCTTTCAACAGAACACTGTATGATATACCAATACAAAGACGCTATCAGAATCGCCATTGAAGACGGGTTTCCACCAGAGAAGTTCGAGGAGTACAACGAGACTCTAAAACTAATGAAGGCTAAGTGGCTTGCACTTGATACCTGCTGGGAGATTCCCATCGATGGGGGCGACTAAAAACGGTGGACACCTGTCCTCACTGTGGTTGTCAGCGAGGCACAAACAAATACTGCTTGGGATGCAAAGCCCCACTCCCAGCTTGGACTTACCCCGAGTCCTTGCTGAGATCAGGAAAGAGTATTCAGGGTCAGTTAGGTGGAGAACAGCCATATGCGGTTTAAAGTCATATACTTAGAAGAATAAACTTATCTATCCCCCTCTCCCCCTCTCTATTTGATTATAATGAACCAAAAAACGGTATGCCCTGAATGCGGCTCCACCGACACCGTCAAAGACGGGTTCAGCCTTGTCAGAGGAGGACGCAAACAAAAACACCAATGTAAGAAATGTCACCGTAAATTCAGTGCCTCTTTAAAGGAGGCTGAATAAGATGAAGAGCACTCGGTTAATCATTCTCCTCCTATTCGCCCTCGCCTTCCTGAAAATGCCCACGGTACAGGCGTTTGAGGTCAACTATAATATAATGCCCGGATCAGGAAGTAGCACTCAACCGATCTTAATTTGGGTAAGAGCAAATCCGCTTATCGACACTCAGCAAATGACTGTACGTGTGTTCTGGGATGGCAACCCAATCGGCGACCCGCGTCCAGATATAAGAATAGGAAAAACAGCCACCTATAAACACGCATGGGATATAACCGTCATTCCTCCAGTGGATTATAACTATCTAGGTAAGCATAAAATCCAAGTATGGATTGAGACAGGGACAGGGGAACTTGAAATACGGACATGGCAGTACACCATCGACGATGGAATGCCTCCGGTTGACTGGTGGGATAAACTGCCCCAAGAACTTATCAACGAGATACGAGGTCCCGCTGGTCAAAAGGGAAACACTGGGGCTCAGGGACAACGGGGCGAGAGGGGAGCGACAGGGACTAAGGGAAAAAACGGGGCTACTGGGGATCAGGGGATAATTGGAGATACCGGGGCTCAGGGGATAACGGGTGCTACTGGGGCTCAGGGAGAACAAGGTATCCCCGGTGAATCACCTAACTTCATGCTTACCCTAATCGTGGCGTGTGTTCTCACAGTCATCGTAACGGTGGGGGCGTCTTTTTATCTGTTTAAGAGGAAAGAGGCATGACTCATTTTAACGTCTTATACACTCTTTCAAACAAGGGAAACATGCCTAGGGAGCTACTGAAGAGTCTATCAACCCTGCTAAATTTCATCACGCCCGAAACTGTTCACGTTGTAAGCACACCGCCTCATATAGACAACAACCTAGAAACCACTCTTGGTAAACGTGGGGTATGTCTACATAAACTGGATAACGATACCCCGTACTTTGAGATGCGCCCCGGTAAAGGTGGATATTATGGGGAGAAACTATCCAAGCTCTCCGTCATCGACACCGAGAATGTACTTCTGTTAGACTGTGACACCCTGATTCTAAGGCACCCAGAGAAACTTTTTGAAGGGGACTTTGATGTGTCTGCCCGTGTCGGCTCTGGGTATCTTCTCTTTGACTTTAACCTCTGGAACCAGACATTCACCGAGTACGGCAAGATTCCAATACCCATGATGAACTCTGGGTGTGTGGCTTTCAAAAACTGGTCACATCAACTAGTCAGTCAGGAGGCTACTGAGTATCTAAAAACCGTTGAGTGGCCTATGTTCCACCATAAACGACACTACGATCAATACGCGCTTTCTCTCGCCTCAGCGGGGTACGACGTTAAATGGATGACCCAAAGAGATCACGCGTTCAGGTGGGACTACGAGTCACATGATACCGTTGTCTATCATGGTAGCGTTAAGAAGCCGTTTAGAGTCGTTGGCGTAAAACTACGGGAGCTAGTGAACTATGTTACATAATCCAGCCCTCGACAAAGTTGTTCTAGGACTGATCCCGGAGGGAACAACCTCGATTCTTGATCTTGGTTGTGGATACGGAGAACTAGCACTCTTCCTACGAATCCAGCATGGGTACACTGGATTCATTGATGGTCTTGACATCTACAAGCTCTGGCTGGAACGCCTTGACAGGCTTTACCTCTACAACCACGTCATCCATGGCGACATCAGGGCGCTTGACGATATACCGTTAGAAGACTATGATCTCGTTATCTGCCTAGAAACCGTGGAGCACGTATCACGAGAAGAAGGCTTGGCAGTTATCAACGTACTCAAGAATAGAGCCAAGAATCTCATCATCTCCACTCCAAGCACCTCATACAAAAACATCGATGTCAGACACCGACGAGATAAGCACTCCACTGGAAACTTGGCGATGCAACATAAATCAGGGTACACCCCAGACGACTTCGAGGGATTTGGCGTTGAACTGGTTAACGTTCACTATGTTCCTTGGTACTTCCTCCCACTCTACCACATAAGAGCCAAACTGATCGGTGGCTCCGTGGTCACCCAGAACATCATAGCCTATCGAGTTGAACCTACATGAAAAACATAATCCTAATAGTAGCTGACAGCCTTAGACGCGACACTTCGCGGGCTATCGTTTCTTATCCAGACAGCCTTCCGTTAACCGAGTACGAGGTAACGGCTTGTAATAGCTGCACCGAGCTAAGTCTCCCGTGGATGCTTTCGGGGATGGATGTGTTCAGCCCCACCATGAGCATACCTTCTGACATGAAAAAGGTAGGGTATTACCCTGTAATGATCCACAGCAACCCCGTCGTTGATCGGTTCAAAGCACCGTTTGACCTCGTAATTGACCTCGGCAACAAGAAAAAGATGTCTAAGAACCTGAAGAGGTTTAATCGAATAGCTAGATACGCACCCATGTGGCTTTACAAACTAGCTCAGGGAAACGATTCGAATGGGTATCTTCAGTATGCTAGAGTAAAACAAAAACTCGAAGCCTATGCAATGGTCGCTGACACCGTGACCGAGAAGCCGTTGTTTGTCTGGCTTCACCTCATGGACCCCCATACTCCGTATTACCCAGAAGGTGAAGACTTTGATGAGGTTGTAAAGAGAAACCGTAATCAGATCAACGCAGTCAGGGCACATCACATCCCTCGGATAACTGAGGTATCTGAGTGGAAGAATCTATACAAGACAGAATCTGAGGGCATGTACTCGCATCTGGTTCCCTTCTTTGAATCACTAGACTACACCAAAAACACGGTGATATTCACCAGCGACCACGGAGAAGAGTTCGGAGAACATGAACACTACGGCCATAAGGGTAACAGGTTTAACCCAGAAAATGTAGAGGTGCCCTTCTTCATAATCGGGGAGGACTTGGGGGCGTTTTCCATTGAATCCCATGAGCAACTACGACCGCTGGTCAAGCACCTGCTCAACCCTTTTCTAGTAACCTAAACACATTGAGTAAGACTGGGTAATACTAGGTAATACTTAAATACGTGTGTAATACAGAGTATAACAGGTGAAAAGAAAAATGAAACAAATCATTTTCGACGCATATATCCGTAAAGCAGGAAACAGCCTAGCCATCTTCATAACCAAAAACACAGCCGAAATCCACGGACTCGTGGAAGGCTCAAAAGTAAGAGTAGAAATCCACAAACTGGAGGATGAGGCGTGATGGCGTTCAAGGACTTCCTTAAAGATAACGAGAACATCCTCCGCTTAGTTCTCTCGTTAGTGGTACTGATTGGAGGTGCGATTGTTGCCTTGAACCTTGGTACTAGGCTTACTTCTGCGGATACCACTCCAGATGAGTTGATACTATTTCAGGGAAGGATAGAGGTTGTTCCGGGGAGCAAGATGTGGGTCATGTATGGAGGAATCTGTCCAGATACCAATTTTGGTGTCCTCAACCAAGGCCGCAGCGGTGGGTACTCTGGTACCTCTTATGGGTGGATGCCGGTTTCCGAGGGATACACAGTCTACCTGAGTGACATAACCTATACTGTGGTATCAGTTGACGCCGAGAAAATAGTCCTACACAAGGAGGTTGAGGCGTAGAATGGACTTCGTACAGTTTGGGTTCCTAGCCATCTATGTAGCCATGGGAGCCATAATGCTACTTAGCTCAATGCCCGAACTGCAAATTGAAAGAGCCCACGACTCGATGAGGCATATAATACTCGGATACAGCACAGTGGTAGTCGTATTTGTAGGAGCCATCGTCTGGCTTATGGGTGATATTCGGGGATTATACGTTGCAGTCACAACTATCCTAGCCTATATCTACACATACGTAATCGATATCAAGGTCGATGAAAAAACCAATGAAACACAATCAGGTTATGACGTGGAACCAAGCGAAACCAAGACATAACAAAAGCAAACCCACCACGAACCTTTTCTCATCAACACTGGACGACACACTGTTTCTAATCAAGATCAACCCTAGAACCTCTAACCCATAGAAACCCATAACAAAAAACAGTTCTACGACTCTACCAACCCGAACCGAATCAGGTACAGGATACCACCCCGGCTTCACCTCGTTAACGATAACCCCCAGTCCGCCACTGGCACAGAAAACCAGAAACAACACGAGAGCTACGGCTTTACCCGAAGGCATCGCCAACATTCCTCTCAGTTAGGTATGGGTAAACACCAAAACTTTGCATCATCTTTATTCTCTCCTTTTGAGTAGTTTGGGGAAGTAGTCATGCCATTGGAGGGCTACATATCTGTCCATCATTCTGCTACCGCCTAGGTGTCCACTAAGTTTCCACCCCATATATGTCGCTAGTTGAACGGGAGAGAATCGATAAAGATTAACGAGTTGTGTGGCTCGAATGTGTCTAAGTCCGTGGGTTCGTAACTCCCGGCTATGTTCTTGAATTATGCTCTTAAATTCAGGACGATAATACTCCTCAATAGCATAGGTTAAACCCTCAAATGTTTTACGCGCGTACTTCCACTGTGTCCACGTAGACCAATAAAACGGTTCAAACAAATCAGCCTCTTCAATGTAGTCTGCTATATCCCTACCCCACGGCTCAAACATTGGTTCTAGGGGTATGGCTATGGGTCTCCGTTTTCCCTTTCGTTTGGCTGTCCTAAGTGTACAAACAATCAGGGGCACGTCATCAAAATCCGTCACCTCATATTCATCCATATTAAACGCCCATTTCCCACAAACCTCTGACACTCTAGCCCCAGTCAAATACTGGAACTTTAGCCCTGTCTGATAGGGCTCCCTAACCGCTTCAATTCTCTGGCGTATCTGGGCTATACCAATTTTGCTCATAAAGGTTCTAAGAGTTTGTGTAGAACTCTTGGCATAAAAGGTTTTAGGCATTTTTACTGCCCGGGAAGCCGAACGGTCGAACTTTGTTCTTATGATGTAGAGTCCCCCTAGGCGAACGAACGAACACGGGGTTTTAGCGTCCTCTGATTGGTATTGCGCGGTCTGCGTTGTCGGCTCTTGCTCTTTCGCATATGGGGCATAGTGCTTTTTCTTCGACGGCTACGTTGTGTTTTATTATGTGGTCGGAGATGGAGGATTTGGAACGCTTTAACGTCTTGGCTATTTCTTGGTATGCTTTGCCGTTTGAGTAGAGGGATATTATTTTTACGTGTTCTTCGTCGCCTATTCTTTGGCTGGTTGTTTCGATCAGTGGGGTTCCGTACTCTATTGTGATGCCTAGTTCCTCAAGGAGGTCTACGCCTTCTTCTTTGTGGAACTTGGGACACGCTGATCTTCCTAGTCCTATTGCTGAGTTTTCTGCTATGAGCATAAAGTGACTTGGTGGTAGTCCTGCCATGCTTCTGGGGCTGATGTAGTTGTAGAGGAAGGATATGTCTCGTGGGAGTCCCTGTGAGCCTACCTTTTTTATGATCTGGCAGTCTGCTAGGTCTCTCATTTCTTTATCGACGCTAGTCCATCTGATGGTGTCGATGCCTAAAGCATATCCAAAGTGTCGCATTTCCCGTTGCCAGAATATGAAGTTGGCCTTAGCTGCTTTCATGTTCATCCCACCGCCTTCCTGTTTGATTCTGCTATAAAGGAAACTACTAGCTTCTCTTATGGCGATATACACTGGCTTCTTCCATTTTCGCCTATCCCAGCATAGATCAATGATTTTATTTATTCCAGCAAAGCGTCCTGCTCCTTGTGTGAAAAACGAGTAGCTAGGAATTACTACCTCGTACTCCAGCATTTTTTTGAGTGTCAGGTCACTGGTCTTGCACGTATTCCAGCTACAGTTCAGGTCTACGTTGTCTCCATGTACGAGAAGAATGTCATCTATTGGACTCGAATCACGGCACCATGCCAACCCCTCGTCGTCACGGGATGAGAAGAGGTCAATGATCTTAGGGTATCGTAAAGCGAGGGTTTCTACTAGGGCTGATTTTCCTGATCCTTTTTTTCCGAGAATAAGGAAGATCATGGCTTTTGTAAAGTCTATGGGGGAGTAGTAGCGTAGCCATTTGATGCTAAGTGGGGTCAACTCTTTTTTTATTCTAGAGCCAATTAACTGCATTAGAGTTTAACCTCTCCCTCTTCACTAATCTCCTTTAAATCTGGGCCGTATCTTTTGGATGGTATGAAGTATCCTAATTCATGAAGTAGTCCCCAGATTTCCCAGTCTATTTTTTCGTATAACTTGTAGGCTTTTTGGTTTCGGATTTTTGCTCGTTCATATTCCATGGCGTGACGTGTGTAGGCTTCGGGTTCAATATCGTCGTCTATGGCATCAATTTCTTCGATCCATTTTATGAATTTGTCCCTTTTTTCGGGGGATGTTCGATCTAGGGTGTTTATGATGCTTTTCTGGGCTTGAACGGCTCGGTATGGGTTTCCGTTCTGGAATATTTGGTCGGCTCGGTTTAGTCTTGGTATGAGTACTTGGGTGATGAACTGGGAGATTATTTCTGTTTTTAGGGGCATCTTATTCACACGTGTATAGAATAGGGGTAGGCTAAAACTTTATACCTATGGGTATATTTGTATTATTTGAGGCTTGTTTGATAAATGGCTGGTAGACCTTCGTTAGAGTCGGTTGGTAACGGTTCTTGGCGTTTTGATGGTGCCAAGCACTGGTACAAGAGTAAGGACAAGGCACGTGACGCCCGTAACAAGATGTACCCCAAATCGAAGCCTAAAAAGACGAAAAATACTTCATCTCCTCCACCTGCTCCTGAGCCTTCACCTCCTGCCCCGGCTCCAAGTCCTGATGAAGGGGAAAGCCCTGTTCAGGAGACCACACAGCAACGTGACATACGGCTAGGAATAAACAAGCCTCCCGTAGAGTCTACGCTAGTATCTACTGAAGAATCGGTGACAGCAGGTTACAAACAGTACGCTGAGTCGCGTAAAGAGGAGCCCGTAGTTGAAGCGATAATACCTGTTTTGGTGTCGCCTGATGTGGTGGTGCAGCCTGATCTGAGGGACGCATCAATCATAGACACCGCTATTCCTCCCGACCAGCTTGACACCGGGGACGGGGTCGCCCCGTTCCTAGACTCAAAAACCATTGAGGTAAAAGAGCCGAAGATCACAGAAACTGTATCACATCTTGGGGTCGATATGACTAAGGCTCAGTTCGAGTCCGATTTTCCTCCTGACACACAAATCATAGATGTTCCTGCGGTTGTTTCAGTTCCTGAGCCTAAAGCTACTTTACCTGACCCAGAAACGTTTGTGGGGATACCGGGACCCGGCGCGGGTCCTGCACCGGGTAGCTTAGGTGAAACACTGGTCGAGGGCATGGACAAGCTCATAGAGGCAGAGGAAAAGATGTTCAAGTCCGTTACCGATCCTCTCATAGAAACTGGAGCCAAAATGGTTGAGGAATCTAAGAGCCTACCTAGTGAAGGTAAGGCATTAGAGGGTCTTGGGATGTACATCGGTGGAACTGTCCTGAAGGCAGGAGCGGCGTTCTTTGAGGGTGTGACTGAGATTGTTCGTCCGGGTCTTATCGGGGAGCAGATAGAGTTCGCGGTGACCGTTGCGACTGACACTGCTGTTCGGGATCAGGTTGTTGAGGTTATTCTTGCTGACCCCTTCGGGGCGGGTGCTCAGATTGCTGGTGGAATAGCAGGAGGCGTCGTGGCTGGAAAAGCCCTCGGTAAAATCGCTGATGTCGCTGGTCTGGAGCAGCCAAAGAGCATAGTTCGACTTGATGATATTGACGTTGAGGTTAAAGCCACAGCATTAGGAATGGTAGACGACGTTGACCCATTAACCGGAAAAACCACCAAGGTTATTCAGGTTCCTGAAGTTGAGATAATCCCTAAGACCTCCACTAAAACCATCCCAAAAGCCATGTCGGAACTCATGGATGCGGAGTTAGAGGATTTGTCTGGCACCGTTAAACTTCTCGGAGTCGCTGACGAGGGCGGCGTCACGGTACTGGAAAAGATAGACCTTCCTGAAGGCGTCCTTGATGAGCTTCTTGAAAGTAAAACGGTTAAAGTTGATGGTACTCTGAAAACTGAAACCATACTGATGGGCGGTGACGACTTGGCGGTGAAAGCTAAGGAACTAGGACCCACAATCGAAATAGAGACATCCATTGATTATGGAATCAAGAATGCCTACAAGAAGCTAGGAATAGAAGAGGTTGCATCAGAGATAGGTGGGGAACCAGTAAAGTTCGGGGGGCCTTGGCTCGATGAGGGCGTTGATGGACTCCTTGGGAAAGGGCAGCGTCGGTATGACGTAAAAGGTGTCCTCATCGAGAACGTAGACAGCCTTGATGACGTTGTAGATGACTTCGTTACGAAGATTGAGCCCATGGACGGGAAGAAGACGGCATGGGATATTAACGAGCAGAACGCGGCGTTAAAAGGAACCCAAGACATCCTTAAAGATGGACCCCCCGAAGTAGTGGTTCCTTCCTCTAATTACTGGAAAAACTTACTGGAAAACGGCCCCACCGATCCTCTTCCTGAGCTTAGACTAAAATATCTCTCGGAGATGGCTGAACTCGTGCCTATTGTTAAAATAGTTACGGAGACCTCGAAAACGTCGGCTGTATTGCCATTGACTGGTGGCGTTATAGGGGTTCCTGAGCCCTCTGTTATTGAGGAACCACCGGCATATACGCCTCCGGCTTCAGGTGACACACCATTCCCGACAGGAGGTTTATTCACGGCACCTCCAGAACAGAAATCTGGTTATCCCTCCGTAAGAGACGATAGCTGGTCTAAGTTCAATACGTTTGAGACTCCGCCGTGGGCTGAAGAGAAAACAGCTGAAATCCCCAAGCGGGACATAGAAAAAGTGGATGATAAAGTAAAGACAGGTGGAGGCGCTAAGTCGATAGAGGATATTCTTGGGTTACCAAAAGAGGACACCAATCCCTTTCAGGGCTTGGGTGGTAAATTCAAGATAATTGATGACACTAAACCCAAGTCAGTTCAGATTCCAGACATTACACCAGATCAGGACATAGCAGTCGAGCCAGTTCAAACCATGCAGGAGAAACAGACAAGCTCAGCACCGCCTTTTATGCCTTTAATTAATACGGGCGTCTCAAGACCGATGGCCTTCTTCTCTAAGACAAAACAAGGTCGTAACTCTCGAAATAAATCCATACTTGGCTTCGAGAGGAGGAGTTATCACTTATCTACGGTAGATAACCTTCTAGGCACCACTAGAGACACCGAAAAGAAAAAACGGAGGTTTAAACTCTTTTGAGAATCGTCTCGGTTTGGCTTACGGCTATGGGTTTAATTACTATGGTGATTTTTTGTTGGCTTTTTGTCATGCCCATCTTCAAAGGATTTAACGAACAATTTGATGATATGGTAAACTTCACTGATAACCCAGCCGCAGATAAAGCCTACAACCAGATTAACGCGTTAGCAACCTCTGCGTTTACTGTCTTTCTTTATGGGTTTACCGCCGTCATTATCTTATGGGCGTATGCTAGTATGCAGAGAAGAGAAGAATATTCGGGGGTTTATCGTTGATATACCTATTTCTAACTTTTTTTGTTTTACTCGTTTTTGGCGGGTTCTTCTGGTTAGTTCTTCGACAAACGATAGAAGGCGTGATCGATAAACTTGTTCTGAATTTCCCAGAATATTACAACCCTACTCATATTACTTTCGTGAGATCAATTCTGTTCTGGATGCCTTTTTTGATTCTTCTCAGTGGTATCCTATGGATTATTGTCAGCAGTCAGCGAACAACGCCGGGGGGCTATTATTGACTGACCCATTTGGAGACCTAGTCGGAATAGCAGGAAGGTTGCTGGGACTCTACGTATCTTACTGGCTAGTGAAAAAGTATCTATGGAGAACTAAGGTTGAAAACTAAAACCAAACTGATGCTGAATCTGTTTCTGTCTGTATTAATATCACTTTTCACCGTGACCGCTTCAGGAGCATATGATTATAACTATGAGCTCCATGGGCTTTACTCCGAGACTGGGGCATATGTTTCTCCTGTGAATGTGACAGTTCACACTTTGACTGATAGTTCAGTGGTACTTGTTGATGGCTTTACTGTGTTTGGACTCAATCAGACACCGTTAGAGTTCACTTGGTCTTTGGATGGAGGAGGAACCAGACAAATACATGTGAAATCCGATAATGAAACAGTCTATTTCTTCGCACCAGAGGATGCCTATGCGGTGTATAGCTTTAACATAAGAGACTACGTCGGAGCCATCGGGCAAAGCAACAGTCAACTAGAATCTGTAAGAGTTGTGAATGGGACTGAACAGATTATCGAAAGTGTTCTAATCTGGAATACGGAGACCTCCATTCCGCTTTATCTCGTTAAGAATAAAGTGTATATTTTACAGGTCAGACTTCCCGATGATGAAGTTTATCGGTTCGGGTACTTCATCCCCGGTGATCAAACACCACCCACTTTAACTATAACCAACCTTGGGTTTGATGACGCTTATCAGCCTGTGAATAAATGGATTCAAATCGTGGCGACTCGACCAAACGCCACGCACATTCAGATAAACTATAATGATACCTTGGGGCAGACGTTGAGTGTGTTTGCTGAAATTCAACTTCGTAACGGAACGCAGATATGGAACGACACTCAAACTGAGGATGCCTATGTTTTCAACTGGTATGGTGCGAACAACGAGACCGAGTACGTGGTGAAGGTTCTTGCGAGCCACGGCTATTATTCCATGATAGAGTATAGTAAGATTCTTGCAGGAGTATCACCCCACGAGGCACCCCCAGACTGGAGCCCCATTGGGGGTGGTAGCTACATTCTCAGCATATTCATAATTATAGCTACAGGCGGTGCGGTTAGTGCCTTAAATAAAGCCGTGGGGCTTTTTGTGACCGCTAGTGTTGCCTCGGCTTTAACGGCTTTGAATTGGATAGCCATTCCATACGAAATGTTGGTTCTGGCACTTGCGATTTCAGTGTTAATGGGACTTACAGGGAGAGGATGACATGAAACGCGGATTTGTGATACTGATGTTTATGATCATGTTGAACGTGTCAACAACGCTCGTAAACAGTTTACCACTCTTTGAAGGTGAAACACAAGTAACACCATATGATGAAGACCAGCTAAGTGGGGCATTAAATGGCACAGAGTTTGCTGAGAACTGGGACCCATCTGAATCTGGTGGAACGTTGGGCGATATACGCTCCTTCATCGTGAGCTTACAGCGACTCAATAGCTTCATTACTGCTTTCCCAAATATGTGGGCAAGCATAGGGCTTCCTACTTCCCTAGTTTCAGCGTTCGCCACGATATGGCAATTCATGTGGTGGCTAAGTATAGGTGACTTAATGACGGGAGGTAAAATATTTGGTTCTTAGTTTTGTAGCTGAGAACTTTACGCAGCACCTCGTTGATGGGTCGCTAATACCTGGGATACTGGATGTTTACACCCAAAGCATGGGTGCCCCGGTTTTCTATGGATTAGTGACACTGGCCATCACCGCTGTTTTCTATATTAGAACTCAGAGCATAGAGTTCGTAGCAGGTATCTGGATTTTGATTGGCGGAACCTTAGAGGTTTCTTTGCCGGGACCTGTTTTAAGCGTCGGGAAAATATTGATGACGTTGGGGTTCGCAGTCTTCTTCATGAGGTTGTTCCTCGGGAGGCGAGCCTATGGCTAGCGGAAAAATGGCTTTAAAGAAACTGATGCCTCTTCTTATAGATGTGACTAGAAGTGATCCTCAATATATGCCTCAGTATATGAGGGTGAGACGGCGGTTTGAGAAAGTTGAGCCTCACTTGATGCTGGAGCTTAGCCGGGATGCAGAGAAACTTCTAGATCGACTTGAAAAGATGCTTTAATGTTAACAAGTTTACGATAAGAATATATGTTTATACCAGACAGTATAAATTGACTAAAAATGTCAGCAGGAGCCAATATAAAAGGCGTAGTTCTTCTCCTTGTCACCGTGTACATCATTGGGATCGTTGCAATTAACGTTGCAGACAGATTCACAACCAGTGGCGCATTAGCCATCAATGAGACTGAAAATCCCTTGGGGTATGCGGCGCAGCAAGAGATGAGCGTGGCTTTTTACGACAACATGTCGTTTGTTTGGACACTCGTGTTCCTCTTGATGGCCGCGATTGCCTTGCACCTACTTGGTGCATTCGGTGGAACCTAACCCAATCCCTATTTTTTTTAAATAAGTGAGGAGCAAAAAAAGATGAGCGACGGTTTACCAGACGTAGTACAAAGTCATGATCAGCAACGTGATCTTCAACGTGATCTCAAACAGCAGATTCCTGTCCCCTATAGTCTTCTGCATCTTACTCTCAGTGATACGGCGATGGAGTTTTTCAGCCGTAATCCAAATCTTCATTCATTGAAGCCCTTAGCGGATCAGATCATATCCACGAATTATCTGAATGACCAAGGGGTCTTGCTTTACAAGGCTCTGGTAGATTCAATGATAATAAAGAAGAAACTCCAGAGTAATGAAGATGATCAGGATGGGTACGCAACTCTAGATACGGCTCGCATCTATCTTCATGCGTTAATAGAGGGCTGTAAGGGTGGTTATCGGGGAAGACTGGTCACAGAGATGAAACGCGTTTATAGTGCTGAGTCGAAGGAGCCTAAGAAACGGAAGTGGGGAATATGGTAGATCAGCAACTAATTATTTTCCTTTATACTAAGATTTTACCATCCATAGCGGCGTTCTCTTCAATGATCTGGATAGGGTTCATTGTTGTTGCTCCGAAAAGCATTAAGACGCTCATAAGGGCGTGGATTAGCAGAAAGGCTGGATCAATCATTTTCCTCGCCAATGATGATGGTTTTACTACCGTGGATTTTATGAACGCGAAAATGGGACAGGGAATCTTTCAAGGTAAAGACATCAACTATATTTTCACGCCACGACCAGTATATTTTGATACCGATTTCTCGGATGCCAAGGACCCAGAGGCTGAAAAAAAGTTGTTTCTGGAGCAGAAGAAGGTAATGGATGAATGTATTCTCCACCGGCAGATAATGGATATTGGCAAGCCAGTTTACTTTGGATACCGTGGGAAGAGCGTGGCTGTTTCTCCTAAACTTCTACAGACTATGAAAAAACTACAGAACCCAAAAGAAACCGTAGAGGTTGATCTTCTTGACGCTAGGATATTGAAGATATACATTAGAAACGCGTTCAGCCCTTCCCTTATTGATAGCCTCACATGGAAACATGAGCAGATAGGATATTTCAGTAAACCTCTAGATAAACTGAAAGGCGCTATTATCCCCATAGGCATAATTCTCGTTGTCTTAGCTGGACTCTATCTCCTCACTACAGGACAAATTACTCTGCCCACTGGTGGTATGAATATTCCCGGAAGTGGATAAAACAAATGACTGAAACACTAACAATGCTAACCGTCATCGCCCTCGTGTTTCAAGTCCTCTTTATGTATCTCCTCTATACAGGAACCCACATCGTCTATCGTGTCATAATGGGCGTTATCTGTATGGTTATATGGTTCACAACAGCGTACACGATTATTGTTGTAGACCCAACATACGGTATACCGTTAGCCTATCTCTATAGGTTATTTGGAACCCTCTCTGTTATTTTCAGTTTAGCAGGGATGCTGGATTTGATGGAAGAGAAATCATGGTGGTAAAAAATGGGAATCTTTGACAAACTCAAAAAATGGAAGGGTCAATATGACCAAAACAGATCAGACACCGAGGAAAAGAGGTTCGTAGATAACTTCACAAAGATCAAGCATCTGAAACGTGAGAAACAGGTTCTAGATGCTAAACTCAAAGTCCAGAAAACTAGGACCCAGATAAACAAGGAAAAAGGTAGAAACAAAACTGCCTTCGGTGGAAGCGGTGGTAGCGGTTTCAACCCTTTCGGTGCCCCACCAGCTGGTGGGGGATTCAGTCTCTTCGATAAGCCAAAGCCTAGCAATCCAACTGAGAAAAAGCCGTCCAAGGCCACTCGTGGCAAGAAGACGGTCATTAACGTCGGCGATCAGAGGATAACCATCGAAGATACCGTGACCAAGAAAAAGAAAAAGAAAGTCTCCACGAAAGACCCATGGGAGGATTTCGTGTAGATGACGTTGAATGGAGGAACCAGTCTAGACATAACCGTCGCTCAGGCTCGTTCCTCCACTCATATACTCCAGATAAGTGACTATGCTGATGCAGGACATATTGATAACCCCGCTACCACTATAAGGTGAAACAGGGTTTAAGACCAGTTTTTCCAGATAATCTTTATACATATCCTATTTCACCTATATTCTTGAAGAATGCTTTGGAGTATACTACAATCAAGTTCTCGAAGGAACTTGCCGAGAAGATAGATGAATGGATGCGTATCCCTGAAAACAGGGATGCGTTGAAGATGCGTGGGCAACTCAACCGAACAGGGGCTGTCGTCCATATTCTCATAAAGGAGCTTCAGGACTCAGGAATAACAAAATAAAACAATGTTAGGTGGGGACTCTTATTACTATGGTTCCCGCAAAAAGTATCAACAGAGAAAGCCCTATTAATAATCCTATTGTCGTTAAAGCCAATTCTATATCCACTGCTCCTGTGAGACTTCCGTATATCACTCCAAACGCCATAAGTAAGGGCATATAGAATAAGAATGTCAAATTACCTATTGCCGAGACCTGAAATTCTTCCGTCAGTACTTGTGTGAATGTTTTGAAGATTAGGGCTATGTATGCTGGGCTATGATGCTCGGCCTCAATCGACACAATCTTAGTGTTTTTATTATATGACCATGAGGACCCCCCAGTTACGTCCGTTGGGAGTCCATGTAGTCCAACGTAGATTTCGGTTATGCTGGTGGTATCCGTGGGAGCGTTAACCGTGACTTCTATAGTGTCAGCATCTATTTTGGTTATTGTTAAATTTGCGTTAGCGCTTACGTTGAACGCCAGAGACGAGTATTTTCGTGTGTTCCAAAAGAATCCCCATAAACCATTCTGGGTAACCCGTGCCTGATCTGCCGTGTAGCCCTCTTCAAAGGTGATGAGTCCGCCTCCCTCAGCTTGGAAATAGACGCCTTCGGTGAAGGTGATACCGTAGACCATTGGAACCAACATGAAGACAATCAGCATCGCTTGGAACGCTAACTTAGTTACTTTGCGGGTCAATTAACTCACCATATCTATCGTTTTAAAATATAAAGTTTTATACTTATGAGTTTATCTACTGTATATATGTCAGGAGTCGTTTGAGGAGAGGAAACTGATGAAAAGGAACAAAGCAGTCGGAATAGCACTCGTTGTGCTCCTAGTATTACTCGTCGGGGTACAGATTGGATTAGCCAGTGGAGGTGGAAGTCCCACTGTAAGCAATTCTGGGTTGTTTAACTTTCCGTGGTTTAACGCCACGGTGGGCGTCGATGCCCCGCTCTACAGCGTAGACGGGGTGGATAAGACCGCTCATCTGAACACAACAGAGCTTGTCGGAGCCACCGCTTACGTCGGTTTCGACGAGTCGCTTGCGTTCATGGACAACTACTATCTCTGTGACGGAACTGCGGATGAGGTTGAGATTCAGGCTGCTGTTGATTATGTGACTGCCCTAGGAGGTGGAAGAGTTGTTCTGCTTGAGGGTGCATATCGCACTACAGCCGTCATAACGATAAACTG